>FLNY01001730.1_pt1 | contig 88350 bp, 78 predicted proteins | sample 1140381 | NCBI WGS metagenome assembly FLNY01 (sample SAMEA3878172, study PRJEB12797) | bioreactor metagenome | biome: Moose rumen | place: Sweden | collected 2011-10
CTAACGCCAAAAGAAGCAAAAAGATTTTTGCCTTGGTCAAAGAATTTACCTGATTATGTAAAAAATCCAGCAAAGCTTGAAAAATAGCTTTTGCTGGATTTTTTGTATGCTTTTTGGGTGCTATTGCTTGAACGTTTACTTTTCAGGAAATCTCTAGCTGTATTTGAAATATGCAAGATAGAGTTTTGCTTTGCAAAACTCCAGTAGTGAGAGCCGGCAATTGCTGCAAGCAATTAACATCTTCTGCCGGCGAGACACATCTTACAAGCATAGCTTGCTTTTACTTTATAGGAATTACAAAGTAATTTCCTATAAAGAAAAAAAGCGGAGAAAGCCTTTACTTTCTCCGCTCAAATTTTAAAACCATAAATCATCCAATAGAGCTTACAGTTACTATAGCTGTTTTTGGATTAAAATAATTATATTTCATTCTTAGGATATTAGACTTCCTCCACTGAAGGAGCCATTTCCTTTTTCTGCGATAGATACTTCTTGACTGCCAAGAACTCAAGTGCAGCAATGAGTAAGAACAATACTACATCAACAGCGATGAGTACCTTTACCCATGTAGGAAGACCTGTAGATATCTCTGAGTCGTATGCACGGCTGTTTACTACAGTGTAAAGGATGTTATGAGAAGCTGTTCTCATAGCAATTACAGATGTAGCTGATGTCTGGTCTGTAACTGTAGACTGATCTGTAGAGTATGTTGCAAGCATAAGGTCGCAACCGTTTCTGATCATTCTGTCTGCATCCTGATATCCGTATCCGCCGAAGTAATCTGTCTCAGCGAATCCTCTGAATCCCCACTCACCACGTAGTACTGTGTTGAGAAGTGCTGAGCAAGCTTCTGCAGGCACTGTACCAATGTTGTTGAAGGCAACCATTGTAGCACCAGGGTTAGAATTCTTGAAAGCAATCTCGAATGACTTGAGATAGATTTCACGCATTGACTGCTCATTTAACCATGTGCAAAGGAAGTTTGTTCTGTTTGTCTCCTGGTCATTTGTAGCAAAGTGCTTAACGTATGAGTATACGCCCCACTCTCTTGCGCCATTTACAGCATTTGCACACATCCATCCTGCAAGAACTCCATCCTCTGAGTAGTACTCAAAGTTACGTCCTGAGAATGCTGTTCTGTGTGTATTTGTAGCTGGAGCGTACCAGCCTGATACGTCCATATCGTTTGCCATACGTCCGATAGACTCACCAAATGCGAAAGCCATATCCTTATTCCATGTGCAGGCAATCATAACTGCTGCCGGGAATCCGATAGAACCCTGACCTGTAAAGTTGTTGTTGATTGAAGCAGGACCATCACAATCGTATGTCATAACCTTGCCGATAGAATCAACTGCTGATGTCTCATATCCACCGAGCTCGATAAGAGTATTCATATCAGAAACTGTCATCTCATCAAGAAGATCATCCCAAAGTGGATCATCATAATCAAGACCTCTAAGGTCAGAAAGTGTAACGCCGTTATCAGCACCTGTAGTAGGCATCACGTCATCGTCGTTGTTGTAAACTGTCTCGTCATAGTTTGTCTCATTAAAGTATGTAGACTTAACTTCGTCTGACATCTCAAAGTTTGTAGGAGCAGCTGTTGCCTCAGCATAGTTAGCAAATCCATCTGCACGTGAAAGGTATGTAACATCACCCTCTGCAAACTGGAACTGATTAGTAGCTGCCACTTCATCAGAATCACGCTTGTTTGACTCATCATAAACTACAGTAGAATCAACTGTAACTGTGTCTGTAGCAAGCTTAGTATGTGCGTCCGAATTGATAGAAATCTCATAATCACCGGCCTCAAGTACATAGCAGCCTTCGCCGTATGAATCATAAGAAGCCATATCCTCAAGTGCAAATGAGATAGACACTGTCTCAGAAGCACCCGGCTCAAGTGTAGACGTCTTAGCAAATTCGATAAGATTTGCTGCAGACTTCTCGATACCGCCGTTTGTGTATGGAGGATTGTAGTATACTTCTACAACATCCTTACCGGCAACATCACCTGTGTTTGTAACTGTTACATCAAATGAAACTGTAGTACCATCTGATGTAATATCACCCATTTCCTGAGTAAATGTAGTATAAGAAAGGCCATAGCCAAATGGATATACTACCTGACTGTCATAATCAAAATCATAGTTGCCAGCCTCTGCCTCTGCATAAGCTGTCTCATAGTATTTGTATCCAACATAGATACCTTCTACATAGTTAACAAATGTAGGATATGCCATGCCGTTTTCAGCGAACATGTTCTCATAACCAAACTCATCAACATTTGTGTAATCGAAATCACCAATGTTGTTATAAGCAGGAATAGAGAATAAATCTGCTACGAATGTGTCAGCAGTCTTTCCTGAAGGATTAACTGTACCGGCAAGGATCTCTCCGAGGCCATCAAAACCTGTCTGGCCTGTACCAGGGCAGTAAAGAACTGACTTAATCTGTGAATAATCATTTACAAAGCCAAGCTCCATAGCATTAGCTGAGTTTACAATAACGATGACCTTGTCAAAGTTTGATGTAACTTCATCAAGGAGAGCCTGCTCTCTGTTTGAAAGCTCAAGATAAGACTTAGATGCATCCAAATCATCTGCCTGATCTGAGTAACGTACACCTGTTGCTCCAAACCAGCTTGAACCATCTGCATTATATGTCTCCTCGCCATCGTAGCTTGTAGGAAGATCAGCTCCCTCACCACCTGAACGTGCGATAAAGAAAATAGCTGTATCTGAGTAATCCTTGGCATCTGTAATCAGGCTGCCATACTCTGAAACTGTAGGCTCAGGAATAGTCCAATCTTGTCCCATCATACCTACTGTAGGTCTGTCTGCTCTCCAGCCTGTGTAGAAATCTACCAAATCCTGGTTGTATTCGATACCTGCATCTTCAAGTCCCTGAAGGAATGAAACTGTAGGATATGCATCAGAAAGAGAACCTGAACCTGTTCCACCGTATACAGGATTGGTTGATGACCAACCGAATACGTTGACCTTGGTTCCCTCAGCAAGAGGAAGTCCATTGTCATCATTCTTAAGAAGAACGATGCCCTCCTCTGCTATTTCAGTACAAAGAGCCTTTGCCTCATCAATGGCCTCTTCTGAAATTGTTCCACCACCCATAGCCATGTTGACCATAGAGTACATAGGAACCAATAAAATATTGGTAACAACAATAACCAATGTAAGGAAGAAAGCTAACCATGCTTCCTTTCTGATGAAGCCCTTAAGAGGCTTCTTTGCCTTCATCGCACAAATCGTAACGACGATAGCTGCAACGAGTACCACGCCGATGATTACCAGCTGAGGTATCATTGTGTTGAGGACGGCAATGACGTCCGCAATGTTGATTGATAACATTCTCTCTTCTCCTTCCTTTCAACGTTAGTTAAAAGTTAATATATCTCAAGAATCCAGTACGCCTGTCCCGTAGAGTTTCGTGCTCCCGCAGGGCACCCCTCGTACTCGGGCAAGGAAACTCCCCTAAATGGGCACCCTCCTTCCCCGGCACGATACTTCCCTGCTCGCGCTTGTCTAAGTTACGAAACAGGCTCATCTAAACTCTTAAGTTCATTAAAATTGTCAATATACCAGCTGGTAGGCATCAAGCTATTAGGTTTCTCAAGCGAAGCGTGATTGCGAGCGGAGAAACACTAATGCTTGTAGCCGTAACCAGCGGACGGTTGTTAAATTTGAAGCGCGGTTACGCTTCGGCTTTTGGTGTCTCCGGGAAGATGATCTTGTTGACGAAAAAGAAGACCACCATAGAAACTCCTCCGTTGAGTACGGTTGTGCCGATATTGTAGAGCCAAGCCGGCACGAACATGCCTGCCACTGCAACCCAGATACAATTGATAGAATTAACTATGCATGTAATCAGGATAAATGCTGCTACATACCATGCTATCTGCTTGTATGGCTTGTCATGGTTGCGGAATACAAACAACTTCTGAATAGGGAAGTTGATGCACTCACCTATCACCATGGCAATCATGTATGCGGTAAAATATGCAAGACCACCATGTGCTTGGTCATAACCTAAGATATTCCATTCAAAGGTCTCACCAAACAATGTAAGTGGGATACCCGGCCAGCCAAATGATCTGTCACCCATGAATGAAAATGCAGCCGGCAAAAATGTAAGTAACAAATATTTGAATACAGTGATAAGGTTACTTACGACTACGAACAAGCCTCCTTCACGAATCCATTTTGCTAGTTTCGGATGCTTCTCGACAAAATTGTTCCAAAAATTCATATTCACTCTCCAGTCCGTCTGTATTAGTTACAGACTCATCATTTATTATTTCCCCTTAAAAGACTCTACGATTATTCCTTGTGATTTAATCTTGCCTCGTATTTTTTATTGGCGCGGCTATTGCGGAAATATCCGCCGATGACTCCACCAAGGCCACGGAAGAAATGTCCGTTTGCGATGGTAACAATACTCTCTGCCATATCTCGTGATACTGCACCTGCTGTCATCTTGCTCATAGCTCTAAAAGGCATGTTGTAGATGAACATGGTATTCAAATCAGGAACGCCCTTCTCGTAGGACTTGTCCAGATTTTTCTTAAGCACCTTGTATACCAGTCTGCAAAGTCCGCTCTTGGCATCCTTCATCTGACACAGCGCATCATTGATATCAAGAGGTCCTACTTTTTCCTCCGGAAGAGGCTTTGCATACAGCTTCTCGAACTCCTCATAATGAACGTTTCTTACTTCTCCTGATTTGTAGCTTGGCAGTTTATCGATATCATATGGAAGCTCTGTGATGGTGCCTTCTTTTGTGATATTTCCTGTCAGCTCGATATCGGCTACGTTTTTGCCTATATATATCTGGTACTCTCCGCCTTCGATTTCCCATTTGTTTGAGACGGTAGAAAAATATCTGAAGGTCTTGTCATCAAAAGGTATCTCTACTTCCTGAGATTCGCCTGCCTTTATCCAGACTTTTTTGAATCCCTTGAGCTCCTTTTTCGGACGAATCAGTCCTGACTCAGCCTTGCCTACATAGAGCTGTGCTATTTCTGCGCCATCTCTGTCGCCGGTGTTTTTGATAGTAAACTTGACTCCATCTTCTCCAACATAGAGCTTAGAGTACTCAAATGTGGTGTAAGACAGTCCGTATCCAAATGGGAACTGTACTGCCACATCGGCTGTATCGTAATAACGATATCCGATGAATGGTCCCTCCCGATACTGAAGATTTCTCTTTTCAGTATCGGCATAATTAGCAATAGAGCAATCCGCATATGCGAATGGGTAAGACTCTGATAGCTTACCTGTAGGTATCTCTTTTCCTGTAATAATATCAAGTAATGCTGATGCGCCCGCCTGACCTGTCAGGTATCCATGCAATAAAGCCTGCAGCTTGTCCAGCCACGGCATCTTAACTGATGAACCTGCGCTCATAACACCTATGATATGCTTGTTGTAAACAGTCAGCTCCTCTAACTCCTTTATCTGATACTCGGGAACATCGATAGACATTCTATCTGCTCCCTCGCTCTCAGCTATCTCATCTAATCCAAAGAAGAAAAGCACTACATCTGCTTTTTCAGGATCATCTACTACCTGTAAATCATAGTGTGTAATTTCTTCTGCAATAGTCTCTACCTTTGTGGAATTAACCTGTGAACTACCTGAACCCTGATACCTTGGTTTGTCTACAAATGGTCCTTTAAGGCATACTTTTGTGCCCGCCTTAATAGGAAGTACATTCTCGTCATTTTTCAGAAGCACTGCTGAATTAACAGCTGCCTTTTTGGCTATCGCGTGGTGTGCCTCCTTGTCGAATCCTTTGGAATGATCATTCTCCTTGAAATATATAGCCGCCTCAATAATAGGAAGAATAGCTCTGTCAATCTCCTCTTCGGTAATACGTCCCTCTCCCTCGGTAGCTGCATTCAAAAGCTCTCTGGCTGAGTCGAGCCCCGGATTAGGCATCTCCACATTTGATTGGCATTTTACACCCTCTACATGGTCGTTACTTGCTCCCCAGTCTGTAACCACAAGGCCGTCAAATCCCCACTCTTCTCTTAAAATATCTACAAGCAGATGCTTATTTTCATTAGCATATTCACCGTTTACTTCGTTGTAGGCTGACATGATAGTCTTCGCCTTGCCCTCTTTCACAGCTATCTCAAATGCTGTCAGATATATCTCACGAAGTGTACGCTCGTCGACCACGGCGTTCATAGCCATACGACGATACTCTCTTGAGTTAACAGCAAAATGCTTCGGGCATGAATAGATATGTTTGCTCTGAATGCCTCGCACATAAGCCGCTGCCATCTTGCCTGCAAGAATAGGATCTTCGCTGAAATATTCAAAATTACGTCCGCAAAGTGGTGAACGCTTCATATTAAGTCCCGGACCTAAAAGCACGTCGACCTTCTGCGCTACTGCTTCCTCGCCAAGTGCCGCACCAATTTCCTCTCCAAGTGATGGATCCCAGCTATTTGCTACAGTTGCTGCTGTAGGAAAACATGTAGCAGGGAGTGATGCATTAAGTCCCAGGTGATCACCCGCACCTTCCTGACGTCTCAGTCCGTGAGGTCCATCAGAAAAAGTAATGGACTGGATGCCCAGTCTTGGAATATCCCTTGATTCCCACTCATTTTTTCCGCTAAGTAAAGCGGCCTTTTCCATCAATGTAAGCTTTGAAATTATTTCTTTAGCGTCCATCATATCCTCCTGCAAATCAAAAACTTATGAATATACACTACCAAAATATACAAAAAAAAGTTGTCCCGAAGGACAACTTGTCAAAAATCACGGATAACTTGCAAATATTAACGAGAGGCGGCCAACAGGACCTTTACTTTAAACCAGCCGCCTTCAAAGGAACAGTTCATGGCTCCACCGTATTTCTCCGCCACCTGGTTGATGGATTTTAATCCAAAGCCATGTTTTACAGTATCACCTTTTGTAGTCTTTGGTAGGTTATTGCTTCTGAAAATGCCGTTTCTTTGGTTACTGCGCATTTTTACATTGACGCTGTCAGAACAATTTTCACACTCTACAATGATAAACTGATTGCGCCTTCTTACCGACAAAGTAATAAGTCGTTTTTCCTTTTCCTCTATCTGCTGCGTCGCCTCGATAGCATTATCAAGGATATTTCCAAAAAGAGAGCAGATATCCTTGACATGAATATCTGTCAGCAAATCTCCATCCACCATGGCATTAAGTGTGATGCCCTTCTTCTGACACTGCAGACTCTTGGTAGTAAGTATCACATCCAAGACCTTATTGCCGGTATTCATGAAAGACTCCTGTATGGCGATAGCCTGTTCCATATCGTCAAGCACTTCCGCCCGCCTTTTGGGATCATCCTCGTTTTTGAGAGCCATAACATAGTGCTTCATATCATGCATCTCTTTTCGGAGGGCCTCGGAATTATCCACCGCCAGCTTGTACTGCTCATATTGCCTCTGAAAAAGCTGATTGATTTCATTACTCTCGTTGCGAAGAGCCAGCTCGTTGCGCCTGCCCATCTCGGTAAGCAGCATCAGCATGCCTCCAAAATCTACCAACGTGCGGACATATAGAAAATTATCCGTAGCGGAAAATGGAGTCCTGCTGTCCACGAAGCTGATATTAGAGATAATAAAAGCACCTATACCTGTGGCCACTACCCCTATCAGTTCTTTATTGTTTACATTGAGATTACGGTTTGGTGCAATATTACCTTTTTCAAATCTGTAATACAAGATAAAGGTCGCCGTGTATACAACCACCATTATAAGTACCGAATCAAATATCTTATCCCGACCACTCAGACGGGAAAACCACACATACAGCTGCTTATATAAGCTGGCTGCAAATTCTGCCAGCACGAATGCATGGGTAGCGATAACTCCACAGTCCTTAGGCTTGATGTCTAATACAAAATAAAGAGATGTATACATAAGCGCCACGGCAATCGCCATAGATGGTATCCAAAAACCAAGAGGCAGCTGCCCTGCTATAAATTGAAATACCACCTGAATAAAAAATGTACCTACGCACTGACAGATGTATATCCTGCCGTTATTCCTGCGCTTATATATATTGAAATAAACAAAAACCGCCAGCCATTCAGCAATAGCGGTAAATAATCTGGGAGTATCCTGCATGACCACAGGATGAATAAATGAACTGAAATCCAAAAGCATCCTCCTCTATAAAATGTCCTCGGTCAACGCTGACATAAATTCTTTTTTCCTGGCACGGCTAATGGGAAGCGCTACCCCAGTTGCAAGCAAAACCTCCTCCTTTTGCACGGCATCCACATAAGAGAGATTGACCAAATAGGCATTGTGACACTTGCTAAATCCGTGGGGCGAAAGCATCTCTTCGAACTTTTTAAGAGGTCCCAAAGTAATATAATCATCATCCGTGCAATGAATAATGACATTGTTCCTCTGGCTCTCTATATAATAGATATTGTCGCAGTCCAATTTGATCTGCTTATCCTCCACCGTCACTTTGACGTACACATGGGACTTCTTGGCCTGCACACGACTCATAGCCTTGTCAAAAAGCTGCTCAAACTGGGTGTAAGGCACAGGCTTGAGCACATACCCCAAAGCATCCACCGCATAACCCTGGACAGCGTACTGCACGGTAGATGTTATAAAAATAATGATAACATCCGAATCCACTAAGCGAATCTTTTCCGCTGCCGCCATACCATCTAAATGTTTCATCTGGATATCAAGAAGTATGATGTCATACTGACTCTTGTAGTCATCCACCAGATCTATACCATCTGTCACATGGGTAATGGAAAACTGCTGCTTTTTTGCATTGCCATATTTATTTATGAAGTTTTTCAGGAGCTCTGCCTGCTCCATCTCATCCTCAACAATACATACATTTACCATACTTAATAAAATAACATAACCCCAATAAAAATAAAAGAAATCATCCGGTGCAGTCTCCCGCAACCTGATGATTTCTGAACTCTAAAGCAATCCTGCAAAGAAAGATGCGAAAATAACAGTAATGATACCTGCCACCGCAATAGAAAGTGAACTCATAGCACCCTCTATCTCGCCAATCTCCATAGCCTTTGCCGTACCGATGGCATGGGCAGCGGTACCTAACGCCAACCCCTTGGAAATAGGCTCATGTATATGAAAAATCTTGCAGATAAACTCACCTATGATATTACCAATAACTCCGGTGATAACAATGACTGCCACCGTGATAGTCACATAACCGCCTAGCTCTTCAGAGACGCCCATACCTATAGCTGTCGTGATAGACTTTGGAAGCAAAGTCACATACTCATCATGACTAAGACCCATGAGTCTGGATAGCACCAATACAGTAATAAGACTTGTAATAACACCTGAAGTAATCCCTACTACTACCGCTTTTGCATTGCTTTTTAATAATTCCCACTGCTCATATAGAGGCACTGCCAAGCACACTGTAGCCGGTGTCAAAAACCAGCTGAGATACTGAGCCCCCTGATTGTAGGTGTCATAATCTACTCCTGCTACTACAAGCACTATAATAGTGGCTATTATAGAAAACAGTAACGGATTTAAAAAACTGATTTTTAATTTTTTCTTGAGTCTGGCCCCTATGGCATATGCTATAAGACTGATGGTAACTCCTGCAAATGCGCTCTGTTGCATAAATTCTGCCATTACTCTTCCTCCTTCTTGGTATCTGAACCATGTCTGATAATCCACTGGGAACTAATACCCGTAGCCCCCATAACTGTAAATATAGTAATAACAGTAATAACGCTCACCGGCAAAAGTACCGGCTCAAGGACTTTCCAGGATGACATCAGGCCCACTCCTGCAGGAATAAACATAACCGGCATAATCTCAATCAAAAACATGGCCGCCTCTCTCACATGTCTAAGCTTAAGTACACCTGTCAAGAGAAGTACAAACATGATAACCATGCCATAAATACTGGCCGGTATAGGAAGTGGCAAAACATCCTTTAAAATCTCTCCTAAAAGAGAGACAAATAAAATAACCATAAATTGCTTTAAATACTTCATTTCTCCACCTTTTTTCAAACAACACTAAAGGTAATAATAGTCTCATTATCACCAAATGTCTATAGCAAGTTTTAATAAATATTTATTTCTTTCAGGTCTTTTCTTAAGCGCCCACAAAAAGTCATAATTTCTACAAACATTATTCATGTTTTATCTGTTGGATAGACTTTCAAAACCTCCTATAATAACAGGATAGGGATGGTATCGAGCTATGACAAAAGAAATTGATGGATATGTAACAGATCTTCCTCGAGGATGCATAACAGAAACAGATATCTACACTGATAAAGGTGTGTTACTCTGCCCAATGATGACCATAATCGATGCCAAGATGCTTGAGTCCCTCTCACAATACAAAGGCAAAATCCACGCCATCATTTCCTACGAAGGTCAGGACGAGCCCAAAGAAACCGAAGATATTGATGAAGAACCTGAAGCAGACAACTCTATCGGATTTGAAGATTCCTTCAAGCAGTACGCAGAAGAATCACTCACCTCTTTGTATTCCAATGTAGATGATGTAAAGACACTCACAGGTGGAATGCGTGAAATCAGTAATAAAGTATGTTCTGTCATAGACGATTCCAAAGAACTTTTTATAAATCTTGCAAAGCTGAAAGTCAGCGATGAATATACCTACAAACACTCTGTGGATGTGGGCACTATGGCTGCGGTCTTAGCCAAGGCTCTAGGTGAAAATGATAAATTTGTGCATGACATAACCGTCGCCGGATTGCTACACGACGTGGGCAAAGAAAAAGTACCATCGGAAATAATCAATAAGCCTGCAAAACTGACCGAGGAAGAATTTGAAGTAATAAAAACCCATCCAGTGCACGGATATAGATTGCTGATGACTTCAAGGGATGTATCTGAGGATATGCGCCAGGGTATTTTAAACCACCATGAAAATATAGATGGCACGGGATATCCCAGAGGTCTTATGGCAGATAAAATCGGCAAGATGGGACAAATCATCACCATAGTGGATGTATATGATGCTCTTGTAACTAAGCGTTCCTACAAAGAAGGCAAGACTCCCGCTCAGGCTATTGAGATTATGTTTACCATGAGCAATAAGTTTAATATGGAATACTTCAAAGCCTTTTTGTCAGTTGTCACTCCTTTTCCAAATGGTGTAAGAGTGCTGCTCAGCAACGGAGAAGAAGCCATCGTACTCCACCAGAACCGCTCCTATCCGCTGCGCCCCACCATCAAGATTACTGGAGAAAACAGCCGCATCATAAATCTGTCCTGCGACCTAAGCTACCTATCTACAGTAATCACAGAAATCATAGTAGAAGAATAAAAAAGTGGAGTTTTGCAAAGCAAAACTCCACTTTTTTATTTATCATTCATCTTAGCAAGCTTAGCCGCCTGGTCTGCAGCAATAAGTGCGTCGAGAATCTCCTGAATGTCACCATCCATGATCTTGTCGAGCTTGTACAGAGTGAGATTGATACGATGGTCTGTGACACGCCCCTGTGGGAAGTTGTATGTACGTATCTTCTCAGCACGATCTCCGGTACCTATCTGCGAGCGGCGCTCTGCTGCCTCAGCATCCTGCTGCTTCTGCATCTCCAAATCATATAACTTTGCACGAAGAAGCGCAAAAGCTTTTTCTTTGTTCTGCAACTGTGACTTCTCAGTCTGGCTATATATAACGATGCCTGTAGGATAGTGAGTCAAACGAACTGCAGAGTCTGTGGTGTTGACACACTGTCCACCATTGCCTGATGCACGCATAACATCTATACGAATATCTTTTTCGTCTATCTGTACGTCTACCTCCTCGGCCTCCGGCATAACAGCTACTGAGCAGGTAGAAGTCTGGATACGGCCCTGGGATTCAGTCTCAGGCACTCGCTGTACACGATGTACACCTGACTCATACTTAAGGATAGAATAAGCACCTGTACCCTTTACCATAAACTCGATATTTTTCATACCGCCTATACCTGTCTCATCAGCCTCCAGTAATTCTACTTTCCAGCCGCGAGACTCTACATAGTGTACATACATACGATATATCTCAGCAGCGAATAGCGCTGCCTCCTCACCGCCTGCGCCTGCACGAATCTCGACGATGACGTTTTTATCATCATTAGGGTCCTTAGGAAGAAGAAGTATCTTAAGCTCCTGCTCAAGTCTCTCCACCTCAGCCTTTGACTCATTTAACTCTTCTTTGGCAAGTTCCTTCATCTCCTCATCTGTCTCTTCTTCAAGAAGTGCCAGGGAATCCTCGATGTTTTGCTTGTGGGCTGAGTACTGCTTATATGCTTCTACGATAGGCGCCAAGTCAGACTGCTCCTTCATCAAAGCGCGAAATCTCGCATTGTCATTTGCCACATCAGGCTCAGACAGCAAGTTCATAACTTCCTCATATCTTAAAACCAAATCTTCTAATCTATCGAACATGTCTTACTACCTCCATGTTATATATGTCCTTTTACAACTCTATTATTGCCTGCCAAGTCACGCACAACCTCAACATCCTTGAAGCCTGCCTCCACAAACAAAGCATACACATCCGGCCCCTGATCAAAACCTATCTCCACTAAAAGCCAGCCGCCGGCATTGAGATATTGGGGTGCTTTTACGGTAATCTCCCGATAAAAATACAGACCATCCTCTGTGCCATCCAAGGCAATACGAGGCTCGTGGTCTTTTACCTCCACAGCCAAATGCTCTATATCTTTTGTTGGAATATAGGGCGGATTGGAAACTATAGCATTATACTTGCTATTAACACCCTTAAAAAGATTGCCAAATATGAAATCAACTTTGTTGGGACAGAGCCTGTTAGCATTGTCGTTAGCTACTGTCAGAGCTTCTTTTGAAATATCCACTCCTGTACCTGTGAGTCCCTGACCAAGCACAGCAAGAGAAATAATAACACATCCACTACCTGTACACAAATCTAATACACGACTGCCACTGGGGATGACTTTGAGGGCTTCCTCCACCAATGTCTCGGTATCCTGTCTGGGGATAAGCACATGCTCATTAACCCAGAAAGTAATTCCCATAAAATCCTGCTCACCTGTGATGTGCTGAAGAGGTATATGCGAAGCCCGCTTGAGCAATACCTCTTGATATTTGTACAAGATCAATTCATCAATAATATCATTCTGTTTAAGAAAAAACTGAGCTTTTGTCATCTCACTGACATAGGAAAGCAAATACCATGCATCCAACTTAGCGTCAAGTATTCGCTCTGACTCAAGTAAGAGACAACCTCTGTCTAACGCCTGTCTGAATGTCATCTAAAAACTCCCCTCATTTTTCTGCTGAAAATCCCGCCAGTCAAATACAGCCTCAACCGACGCGATACCTACTTCTATCATGTCATCATCCGGCTCCATGACTGTCAACTTCTGTAAAAGCAATCCCGGCTTGGAAATAATATCCACCACCTTATTATCATAACGACCTGCCAATCGAATAAACTCATAAGAAATACCTGCTATCACAGGAATCAGCAAAAGTCTGGCAATCAGCTTGATCCACGTATTGTCAAAGGTGATAAACATAAATACGAAAACAGAAATAATAAATACTATAAATATAAAACTGGTGCCGCAGCGCTTGTGAAATCTGGTGGAAACACGAACATTGTCAACTGTAAGCGGCTTGCCACTCTCCACGCAGTTGATGCACTTGTGTTCTGCACCATGATACATAAATGTGCGCTTAATATCTTCCATTTTGGAAATCATCACCACATAGCCTATAAAAATAGCTATACGAATAATCCCTTCCACAAAAGCAATAATTGCACTATTTGAAATAAAGCTGCCAAGTCCTAAAGAAATAAAATACGGCAGTGCAAAGAAAATACCCATTGCAAGAACAAAAGAAACCGCAAGGGTACCGCCCATCTCAGCCTTTTCCTTTTTCTGAAGCTTCTTAAGCTCCTCTTCAGAAAGCTTGGACTTATCTATGGGCTCGTCCTCGTCCTCAAAATACTCGGCTGAGAGCATAAGTGTCTTAAGACCTATAACAAGGGAGTCAATAAAAGAAATCATGCCTCGTATTATAGGAATCTTATGCCATATATCATTAATATCTTTTGTGGTCTGTACCTCCACTGCTATCTCATTGTCAGGCTTTCTGACTGCCACAGCGTATCTGCTTCCATTTCGCATCATAACGCCTTCCATCACAGCCTGACCGCCTATGCCCGAATATTTCATATCTACCTCAAGTCTGCCCTATATAAAATTAGCATTTCCTAATAAAGTGAGAAAAGGGCTGAGACGAATCTCAACCCTTAAAAGTATCAAAACACTACTGAGCGTCAATACCATACTTCTTGTTGAACTTGTCAATACGTCCACGAGCCTGTGTAGCTTTCTGCTGGCCTGTGTAGAATGGATGACACTTTGAACAAATCTCTACGTGGATGCTCTCCTTAGTAGAACCTGTAACGAATGTGTTACCGCAGTTGCAAGTAACTGTAGCCTGATAGTAATCTGGATGGATACCCTGTCTCATTTCTTTCACCTCTCATTTAATGATTTTACAATTTCCAACTGTAATTAAAAGAGAAAACCTCTTTGTCAAAAAAAGACTATATCAAGTCTTAGGCTGTCTAAATGCGAGGTTCTCGCATTTCATCCCGATTAACAGCTTCACAAGTATAACATGCCTATAACCTAAAATCAACCCCTAATATTCCGGCCCGCCTAGTCCGCCTAGTCCGTAAGTTACGCTCTCAAGCCTTGGTATTACTTACGGTCACTGAAACGTGACCTACAGTAACACCAAGAGCTTGATAGCTACTTGCTCATTGGCTTACCATGTGATGCTAAGCGCTTAATAATATCTTGTTTATTAACTTACCAGTCACAAAAACGTGACCTGCAGCAACACACTCTCTAACCCATGAGAATGTCCATGATGGACATGTAGACGTCGTCACTGCGGACCTTCCAGTTGTTGCACAGGGTCTCGGCCTGCTCTTTGGTGGGGACGTGAAAGCTGATGTCGAGAGTAGGGATGTCATTCTCGGTAATCTTAAGCTGCACTACGTAGCCGCCTCTGTCGGCTTTGAAATAAGTCGCCCTGTAGGAATTCTCCTCCTTCATGGTGATAGAATTAGCCTTGAGATATTTGTTGATATCCTTGGACAAGGCGGGAGTAATTTTTTCCTTGAATAGTTCTAATGTCTTATTGCCCTCGTCTGTAATGGAATATGTGGTATTGTTATGATTTGTAATTGAAACAATCAGCCCCGCATCCTCATCATCGCTGATGGCCTGCTGGGCTGTAAAATAATCGGTCAAATCCCCTTCCAAAAAGAAGTCCGAAATCTGACTGTTGCTAAGCGGGAAACCACTTCGTTTAAGTAATTCTAGTATTGTAATCTTGTATATCATGGTCGGTTCTGCCATGGTATTCCCTCCTATATCATTATGTCGCTATAAAACTCTCTTGCGAATGACCATATCGATATAGTCATCATTATTCTTTGTATGTGCAAACATATTGAGAATAGTCTCCACAGAATCCTCCTTGCGGACACTGTTGATAGCCTTGCGCATGATTTCCATAGCATCAAGCTCTTTTCTGCTGAGGAGCAAATCCTCTCGACGTGTGCCTGAGGCCGTGATATCGATGGCAGGGAAAATCCTCTTCTCTGAAAGCTTTCTGTCTAAGATAAGTTCCATGTTGCCTGTGCCCTTGAATTCCTCGTATACTACGTCGTCCATCTTGGAACCTGTCTCCACAAGAGCTGTAGCCAGGATAGTAAGGGAGCCACCCTCTCGCATATTTCTGGCAGCGCCAAAAAACTTCTTTGGCATATGAAGAGCTGCCGGATCAAGACCACCTGAAAGAGTACGACCAGAAGGCTGTACAGTCAGGTTGTATGCACGGGCAAGTCTGGTAATGGAATCAAGTAAAATCATGACATCCTGACCATGCTCTACAAGTCTCTTTGCACGCTCAATAACCATCTCAGACACTCGTCTGTGGTGCTCAGGACTCTCATCAAAAGTAGAATAGATAACCTCTACATTTTTGCTATTGCGCATGGTGTCCTTCATATCGGTAACTTCCTCAGGACGCTCATCAATAAGCAGGATGATAAGATGCATATCCGGATGTGAATAGTTGACAGAAGTAGCTACCTCTTTTAACAGAGTAGTCTTACCTGCCTTAGGCTGAGCAACTATCATACCACGTTGGCCCTTGCCAATAGGGCTCACCAAATCAACGATGCGCATAGCTACTGAGCTGCGCTGACGTTCTAATCTGATACGCTCATTAGGGAAAATAGGTGTCAAATCCTCAAAATTAGGACGTCTGGTAGCTGCAGATGGATCATATCCATTGATAGTATCTATAATCATAAGAGCAGCAAACTTGTCGTTTAGATTATTGAAACGCTTCTTACCTATAATGATATCACCGGTCTTGAGATTGAACTTTCTGATCTGCGACTGTGATACATATACGTCATCCGAACCCGGCATATAATTGTCGCAACGAATAAATCCAAAACCATCACTCATAACCTCAAGGATACCCTTGGCAGGAAGCAGTCTATCTGTAGGGATATCTGCAGGAGGAGGGGTAACCCCTTCACCGCCATGAGGTCTTTCTGCATGGTCCACTTTCTCAGTCCTGTCAAGTCTCTCGACATGCTCTGTCCTCTCAGCCCTGTCAGGTCTCTCGATATGCTCTGTCCTCTCAGCCCTGTCAGATCTCTCGGTATGCTCTGTCCTCTCAGCCCTGTCAGATCTCTCGATATGCTCTGTCCTCTCAGCCCTGTCAGGTCTCTCGGTATGCTCTGTCCTCTTGCCTCTGCCGGAGCGCTCTACTCTCTCTGAGTGGTCAGTTCTTGACACAGATGCAGGCTGTTCAGCTACATTATTATTTTCGATTTCATTTTGCATTTTCTCGGCTGCATCGATAGCATCCTGAGTCAACATAGCCTCCACAAGTTCAGCCTTACGCATAGAGGATGCTCTCTTAATTCCTCTGGCTTTCGCCAAATCTCTCAGCACAGATGCTGCCAAGCTTTCATATTTTTCTCTCATCTAAATCTCCTTAAATACCCAAGTAGTAAAGTGATACGGAATAAATAGTCGATACGACTAATGAATCTAACCTTGATGATAAAAGTAAAATTATATATCAAATATCTCTGATACTCATTTATTATAGCTTTAAAAAATTGGTATGTCCATATAAAAGATAACTAAAGATTATAAATGTCCTAGACCAAAAATTCCCTTTTGGCCTAGGACAAAAAATATTATTCCTGAAGTGATTCCATGATAGGTGGAATAAGCTGCTTCTTTCTGGATACCACACCTTCAAGAATATAGCTGTCTGATGCAACAGGCATCCTAAAGGCATCGGCAATAATCTTGTCTGCAGAATCTCCCACAAATAGAAGCTCTGTGGTCTGATTAAGAATATCTGTAAGCATGACAAATACCGCATCCAAGTTATCATTTTTAAGCACAGTGCTCATGTAAGTCTTGATACCATCCTTGATAGTATTAAGCTGGCTCTTTGAAATAGAGCTGACCTGTGCCACACCAAACTGAATCTCTCCACTGCTGAAAATCTTGTAATCCTGATGGAAAATCTGGTCCGGTGTACGATCTTTGAAGTCACTACCCGCCTCAAACATAGAAGTAGCGAGCTCAACAACATCCACGCCTGCGATAGCTGCCAGTTCTTTTGCTCTCTTCTCGTCTGTAGGAGTACAGGTAGGTGATCTAAACATCAATGTATCAGAAAGGATAGCTGAGCAAAGAACCCCGGCGATATGCTTAGGTATCTCAATGCCTCTCTCCTCAAACATCAATGATACGATGGTAGCTGTAGAACCAAGTGGCTGGTTTCTGAAAAGAATAGGTGAAACAGTCTCCAAAGAACCAAGTCTATGATGATCGATAATCTCAAGAACATCGGCCTGATCGATACCATCCACAGCCTGTGATTTTTCGTTGTGATCTACGAGAATGACTCTTTTCTTTTGCATATTTAAAAGAAGACGTCTCGAAACCATGCCTACATAATGTCTGTTCTCGTCGAGAATAGGGAAATCACGGTGACGAACATTACGCATGGTATCTCTTACATCGTCTACATAATCATCCGGCTCAAAAGAAATGATATCATCCGTCTTCATGAACTGTCTGATAGGCATAGACTGATGGATAAGACGAGCCACAGTAAAAGTATCATACTCTGTAGTCATAAGTACGCACTGATTAGCCTCTGCTGCCTCGGCAACCTCAGGCTCCACTGAAGCTGCTCCACAGACAACAAGACAACTACAACCTGCCTCGATACATATCAACTGTCTGGCTGTAATATTACCTACTATAGCCAGATCATCCATATTGATATCTTCTTTTAGGTCTTCCCTGTTGCTTGATGCTATAACTACAGAACCTTTAACAAAATATGCGTGTGGGTTACCTGTGACAAGGGTTGCATTTAAGGTGCTTATGATATTGCTGTATTGAGTCCTTGCACGCGAAAGAATGCTGTTGTCGTACACATCCATGTAAGAATAAGCAATATCTCCATTAACAATAACGCCCTCCAGCTTTCCTGTCTTGCCTACTACAGGAAGGGTGGCTACGTTCTTCTCAAGCATGATTTCCCATGCTTTTTTCAGAGAGATGTGGCCATCCACACCCTCTAATTTTCTGTATTCAATATCTGTAAGCTGAGCTCCGACATCTGTAACTGTCTCAGGCTCCTCGACACCAAAACGCTCCAAGACATAGCGAGTCTCGGCATTGAGAGCTCCTGCTTTTTTGGGCTCATAAGTAGCATCTGACGATAGTGCATTTTTCAGATATGCATAGCCAATGGCTGCGCACACACTATCGGTGTCAGGATTTTTGTGTCCGATAATATAAACCGTATTCGGCATAGTACCTCCGTTAATTTCTCATAATATTTTACAATATGTTGCCTTTGTAAAAACCCCCACAAAAAACCTGCTCTTTTAGTCTGACTAGAATAATCCGAATGATTTGATAAGAGCAACCACAGATACTCCAAGAGTAAGTGCAAGCAATACTATAACAACAACTGAAAGTTTTTTCAATGAGCTATAGTGTTCCACTGCTTTTACAGCCTGCTCTTCACTGTTGTCATGCTCCTTCAGCAAATCCTGTATCAGACGATAGAGATGGACAGACTCCGAATGTGTCTTCTCTGAAAGCTCGCTTTGGATAGTATCAAGACCTGCAGAAACATTGCGCAATGTATCCTGAAGATTTTTATTGTGATTCTCATAGGATTCCTGATTATCGCTTACCTGTCCCTTGATATCTATCTCCAACTGATCCATGTTGTTTTTGACAACCTGCATCATTCTATCTACCTGAGTCTCAACATCAGCTACTAAGTTGTCAGCCTCTTCCTGCTTTTTATTGAGTTCTTCCTGGAGCTTTACGTTGATGGCTTCCTTCTCCCTCACTAAAGCCTCGAGCTCTGCAGCCTTTTGCTCCTTGGCAGCAATGAGCTGCTGAAGCTGAGTTGCCTTTTCTCTGAATGCATCGATCTGCTCTAAAAGCAAATCCTCACCTGTATCTACCATCTCGATAGAAGTAACGGCTACTGTAGGCTCCTGCTCCTCCTGTGGCTTCTCGGAATTATTGATTTCCATGTCTTCAAGTTCGATTTCTGTGGCATTGATATTTTCCATAAACTTTCTCTCCTATTTTTATTAAAAGATAAATTTGTCAGCAAAATAAGCATCTAAGTCTGCGATAGCGATACGCTCCTGCTCCATAGAGTCACGGTGACGAATAGTAACCATATGGTCTTCCTCGGAATCAAAATCGTAAGTGATGCAGAATGGTGTACCGATCTCATCCTGACGACGATATCTCTTTCCAATGGTACCTCTGTCATCAAACTCACAGTTGTACTTCTTAGAGAGCTCTGTAAATATTTTTTCTGCACCCTCATTGAGTTTCTTAGAAAGAGGAAGCACGCCGATCTTGACAGGTGCAAGTGCCGGATGAAAATGAAGTACGGTACGCACATCACTCTTGCCGTCCTTGCCTACTTCCTCCTCGTCATATGCTGCGCAAAGGAATGCAAGAACTACACGGTCTGCACCCAGTGATGGCTCGATAACATATGGCAGGTATTTTTCATTGGTCTCATCATCAAAGTAAGTAAGATCCTGGCCCGATACATTCTGATGCTGAGTAAGATCATAATCAGTACGGCTGGCAATGCCCCACAGCTCGCCCCATCCAAATGGGAACATAAACTCGATATCAGTGGTGCCTGTAGAATAGAATGAGAGTTCCTCAGGATCATGGTCGCGAAGTCTCATCTCGTCTTCTTTCATGCCAAGGCTAAGCAGCCAATCACGACAGAAGCTTCTCCAATATTGGAACCACTCATCCTGTGTGCCAGGCTTGCAGAAGAACTCAAGCTCCATCTGCTCAAACTCTCTGGTACGGAAAGTGAAATTGCCGGGAGTAATCTCATTTCTGAATGATTTACCTATCTGTCCTATACCAAATGGCACCTTTTTACGAGATGTACGCTGTACATTCTTGAAGTTGACAAAGATACCCTGGGCTGTCTCAGGTCGAAGATATACGGTATTTTTCGCATCTTCGGTAACACCCTGGAAAGTCTTGAACATAAGGTTGAACTCACGAATATCTGTAAAATTGTGCTTGCCGCATGAAGGACAAGGTACGTTATTAGACTCGATGAACTCCTTCATCTCATCCTTGCTCCAGCCATCTACAGATGACTTAAGCTCGATGCTCTTTTCAGAAGCAAAATCTTCAATAATCTTGTCTGCTCTAAATCTCTCATGACACTCCTTACAATCCATAAGGGGATCTGAAAATGAGCCTAAGTGACCTGATGCAATCCAAGTCTGTGGATTCATAAGGATAGCGCAATCCACACCTACATTGTATGGATTCTCCTGAACAAACTTCTGCCACCATGCTTTTTTGACATTATTCTTAAGTTCTACACCAAGATTGCCGTAATCCCATGTATTGGCAAGGCCTCCATATATCTCTGAGCCCGCATATACAAAACCTCTGGCTTTTGCAAGAGCTATTATTTTGTCCATTGTTTTTTCCATGATAAATATTCCCTTCTAATAAATAATATATACTAAGTCAGTAGCGTCATCATTACCGTCAGCCTGCGAAATACTAACCGTACTACTGTCTATAATCTCAGTGGATGGCTCAGATACATAGATGATATCCCCGGGCACAACAACTGTAACATTTTCTTTTATAATGGCTACCTGCTGCCCTGCAAAAAGGCTATCGGCATCCACTATCGCTCCTGCCGCCTTAGTCTCATCTACCACCTGAGAAAAAAGCTCTTCAAAATCATAGCCTGCTTCTACAGCCTCTTCGTAGGTGCCTACATAAGATTCATAAGAAGTAAATGAAGTATAGCAATCAGCATCCTTATATGTAGTCTTGATATACGCTTTGTCACCGGATACTTTTATCTTATCGATGGTGATAGCTGTAGACCCATAGGTCTCATTAAAGCTGTCCACAAGCTCCTTGGCGTAGTTCTTAAACTCGGTCTTCGAATAAGTATCCGAATCGAAGTCCGACACCTCTTCAAATATCACCTGTCCGCTATCTGTAAATGTAAGTGTAGAAGTATCTGATGAAGCTTTAGCACCAAGTAATGTCCCTATAAGCTTAACAATAAGAAAGATGATAAGGGCCAATATAACGGCACAACCGGCTCCAAAAATAATGCGGTTACGCATAACTTCTCTCTGTCTCTTCTTGCGTCTGGCCTCCTGCAGCTCCTTAGATGCCACTCCGGGTCTGGGACGCACGGTAGTATTGCGGCTACGCATACCGTTCCCCTGGCCTCCGCTTTTCCTTTGTGTCATAAAAATTCCTCACTTTTATATTTGTGCGACCTATAGTTTAATCGATAGGAAGACAAAATTCTAGTCAATTCTTCTTCAGTTTCATCATTCAAGACAAAAGTATACAACTTTTCAATCTTAGATGAAACTATGAATTGCATTGTATACAGAGTTGAGCTGCTTATATGGGTACCTGATTCTATATTTGCGCAATCTCTGCATAACATGCCGTGACGCTTGAGTGAAAAAGAAGTCAGTCCCTCTTTTTTACCACAACAGGCGCAGGAGAAAACATTGGGATACTCTCCGTCTATCACCCAGGATTTAAGATCATAAATATTTTTTAAAAGCCTATGGGAAAATCTGGAAGATTCCAAAGCCTTGAGGCTCTGATATAAAAGGGCAAGTCTCGGCCTTTCGTCGACATTTTCCACAGATGAATAATCTGCCACTTCCAGAAAATAGGAACCTAAGCAAACCTTTTCATAATCAACCACCAGGTCTCTGAAATAATTTGTAATATTTGCCTTGCTGATATGGTAAGACTGCCTGCCCTCGAATGCTTCAAATGTACCAAAGCAAAAAGGAGAACACGCTGCTACAAGGGGATTGTTGGGGCGTCTGGCGCCCTTGGCAAAAGCTGTAACCCTGCCTGCTTCTTTTGTAAGAATGACAAGTCTTTTATCAAATTCTCCCACATCAGAGCCGGAAAGAACTATCCCGGTCAGGGTCACAAGTCCCATTTATTATATGTCCTCTTTTTTATATCCAAAATTTTTCAGCTCATAGTCGCTGTCCCGCCAATCCTTCTTGACTTTGACAAAAAGCTTAAGATTAACTTTTGCATCCAGCAACTTTTCTATCTCATAGCGGGCATTTGTGCCGATTTTTTTAATCATGGCACCACCCTTTCCTATGATGATACCTTTGTGAGAATTCTTCTCACAGATGATAGTGGCTTCTATGTCCCACATATTGCCCTTGCCCGGACGCTCCTTCATGGTATCAATAGCTATAGCTATACCGTGAGGCACCTCATCGTTTAGGGCATGGAGTGATTTTTCTCTGATAATCTCAGCAGTAATCTCTCTAAGGGTCTGATTGGTGATTGTATCCTCATCATAAAAAGCCGGCCCCTCAGGCAGATACTTGAAGATAGTAGAAAGCAAATCCTCACATCCCTCTCCGCGAAGAGCCGACACAGGAACCACCTCTACAAAATCACACAAATCCTTGAATGCAGTGATAGTCTCACCCACCTTGGCGCCGTCCGCCATATCGATTTTATTGATGACTAAGATAACAGGTGCCTCTACAGTCGACAACAGTTCGGCTATCTTTTTGTCCCCTGCACCCACCTTGGTGTCCGGCTCTACAAGCCACAATATCAGATCCACTTCATTGACAGTGCTCTTGGCAGCAGTCATCATATACTCCCCAAGCTTGTTCTTTGCCTGATGCATGCCGGGAGTATCCAAAAAAACTATCTGCCCTACCTGACTATCGGTATAGACAGTCTGAATTCTATTGCGTGTGGTCTGTGGCTTATTGCTTGTGATAGCAATCTTTTGGCCTATGATGTGGTTCATCAAAGTGCTCTTGCCCACGTTTGGACGACCAACTATGGTTACGAAACCTGATTTAAAATTTTCACTCATATATTACTATTACCTCTAATCCGCAAGTTACGCTCTCAAGCCTTGGTAACTCTAATCCGCAAGTTACGCTTTCAAGCCTTGGTAACTCTAATCCGCAAGTTACGCTCTCAAGCCTTGGTAACTCTAATCCGCAAGTTACGCTCTCAAGCCTTGGTATTACTTATGGTCACTGAAACGTGACCTCCAGTAACACCAAGAGCTTGATAGCTACTTGCTCCATGTCTTGCCATTATACTAAATGCTTGATAGCTACTTGCTCATTGGCCTGCCATAATACTAAATGCTTGATAGCTACTTGCTCATTGGCTTTCCATAATACTCATCTAATTAACTATTTTAATAAAGGTTGTCTACGACGTCAAAGATGGATGCATTTTCCTCGATGACAGATTCGTTGCCCACGACGCAGATGTAGCGCTGTGAGATGGCTGAATCCACAGGGTCGGCAAGAGCGCGAATATCTTCTACCTTAGCGTCAAGCACCTGGTCTCTGGTCTTTTGCAAGTCCTCGTAGGTAATGCCTGTGAGATAGCTGCCAAGTCCTCTAAGTCCCCTCTGTGATGGAGTAAGCGGTGTATCCATGGCACTGATTGTACCTATAATATACTTTGTCATATCCCTGTCATCGGGATCAAAGCTCCTCAGATAATCTCCAGTCTGTTCAAATACCTTTAGGGTCTCTGACAGATTAGGATCACGGTATGATACAAATACCAGATCACCCTGCCTGCTGGCATTCATGTTGCAACCGTAGGCACCTCCCTGAACCCTTACTTTTATCCAGAAATAATCATATCCAAGTATAGTGTTGAGTATTCTGTATGCGCCATTGTACTCATATCCTGCCGCGGCAAAATCACCTGCCATAGCCACATACTGTATCTGGGAAGCATCTTTTAAAGCTTCCTTCACCGGATGAATTTCAAAAGCAGGCTCTGTGCCAAAGCCCTCGCCTTTTTCGTAAAGCTTTTGAAGAATATCCTGCACAAGTCTCCTAGACTGGCTTAGCACTTCTGACTTGCCGGTGGATGAAATCAACAGTCTGTCCTTTGTGAAAATCATCTCGCACAGCTTATTTAATCTAGATATAATTTCATTCTTTTGATTATCGAAATCATTTTCCAACTCTACCAGGAAACGATAGAAGCTCACTCCGTTTGCCCGTTCTGATATATTTGCCTTTCTGGAGAATCCACATCTGGCTCTGGTGGCAGCCACCTGATTACCTCTGGCATTGAGAAGTGATTCTAGGTGGGATTTTTCAGCAATTATCAGCTCCCGCAGACGTTTTTCATCAGAAAAATCTGTATGCAAAATCATCTCAAGAGCCAAGTCCTTTGCTGCATCAGCTTCCTCATAGATGAACTTAGAGCGAACTTCAAAAGTCATCTTGATAGAGTCTTTTGTACCAAATACCTCCTGAACGGAAGTACTAGTAGTAATGCCTCCGGTATGTAAAAACATCTCATTAGTCAAATCTGTATAACTGTAATGAGCGGTGTTCATCAGCCCTAAGAACCGTTCTAGCAAAGAAATATATGGAACCCAATCAAGAGTTACATCACTGATATCAAAGACCATGTTGAAATAATGTATGCCATTGGTACTTACCTTGTGATGAAGTATAGTGGTACCATCTTCCTCGTATATCTCCAAATCTATAGGTCTGGCCTCCCTGGTCAGGTCGCTTCGAGAGAGCATCGGAATCTTGGCAAGGTCTTCCTTGGAACTTGGAGTCTGCTGATATTCTTTTAAATAAGCAGTATGCTCAACTATATTTCTAATCTCATCTTCAGACATGCCTGCTTTTTTCTTTGCAAGCTCATTTTTTAATCTCTCATCATCTGCAGCGGTCAAGCCCTGCTTGGGCTTCAAGGTAACGATAGACTTGTGATTGTTAGAAAGCAGATATTTATCTGCTATGTCATCGAACAGACATTTATCAACTCTTGATTTAATTTTATCGAGAACCTCAACAGCATGAAGATGTAAAAAGGGTCTGTTCTTATCGTAAAGCCAACTGTCTAAAAGCTGCAGTCCGATAATGAGCCCCTTAGGCGCACTGCCAAAGTCCAGTTCTCTGGCTCTAAACTGTTCGCCGTTGATGGCTGCGTACAAAGTCTTTTTATCTATCCCCTTCTCTATCTGAGTCCGGAGGGTATCTTCTATAATGTGTACAAATCTATCCCGATCCTCTTCGTTGGCACCTCTGGCAACAATAGAAAAATACATTTGTCTCTGGGATGACTCAAATGAACACTCTACGTCCTCAGCAATATCGGCCTCGATCAGAGCCTCGTAAAGAGGAGCTCCCGGAGCAGAAACTAAAGCGTAATTTAATATATCGAATGCCCGATACATATCCGGATCCAGCACATCTCCTATACATACGTTGTAAGAAAGATATGTGCTATTCTCTGTAGACTGCTGTGCACCTACAGGATACTCGATAGTCTTTTCTACCGGAGCCTCAAAGGGCTTCTGAAAATTAATCTCAGAGTCCACCTCCAAATAATCATAATACCTGAGATACTTGGTATCCAAATATGTCAACAAATCGTCTATATCCACATCACCATATATATAGATATATGAATTGCTGGGATGATAATACTTGCTATGGAAAGCTAAAAAATCCTCATATGAAAGTGTGGGAATAACCTTAGGGTCACCACCTGACTCAATAGCATATGTGGTATCAGGAAAAAGAGAATTGAGTATCTGGCGTGAAAGCACATCATCAGGTGATGAATATGCGCCCTTCATCTCGTTATAGACTACACCATTGATGGTCAGATCACTATCAGCATCCTCCATCTCATAGTGCCATCCCTCCTGTTCAAATATCTCTCGATACTTGTAGATATTGGGATGAAAAACCGCGTCCATATAGACATCGATAAGATTCATATAATCTATATCGTTGGTACTGGCAATAGGATATACTGTCTTATCCGGATAGGTCATTGCATTTAAAAAGGTATTCAGGCTGCCTTTTACCAGCTCCACAAAAGGATCTTTGACAGGGTATTTGTCTGAGCCGCACAGCACAGTATGCTCCACGATGTGAGCGACACCCGTCGAATCCTTTGGAGGAGTCCTAAAACCTATATAGAAAACCTTATTAGTATCATCATTTGAGATAAAACAAACCCGAGCCTTTGTCTTTTTATGCTCAAAAATAAATCCAAGGGAATCAAGTCCCTCCAATTTTTCCTCTTTTAGCAATTCATATGACTTATTCAATATGTCTTCCTATATCCCCCTAGGGACCTTTCTAAATTATTTGTTTTCAAGCCCTGTATCTATATGCACATCTAATTGATTAAAGCAAATCTCTACGCCAGCTTTATCAAATCTATCTTTAATTTCTTCAAGAGTAGCCCATTTGGTCTCCCAATAATAATCCGTCTCTATAGCAAAACGCAGTCCAATCTGCACTGCCGAATCCCCCAGCTCTGCCACAAACACTTTTATGGGCTCCGAAGTAATTCTATGTTCCTGATGCTCTGCAATATATCGCATTATCTCTTTTGCTTTTTTTATATCACTGCTATAACTGATGCCGACAGTCTCGTTAAACTGTCTCATAGCGGTAGAAGTGCAATTAGTCAATGAAGCTGATGACAAAGTACCATTTGGTATCTGTACCAGGCGGCCATCCACCATCTGCAAAGTAGTATAGATGATATTGATATGAGTGACTGTACCCTCCTGACCGGTAGAATGCTCGATAATATAATCCCCTACTCTAAAAGGATGCATAACAAGTATCAATATACCTCCGGCGAAATTGGAAAGAGCGCCCTGCAATGCCAGGCCGATAGTCACGCCAAGTCCTGCCACAGCTGCAGAAATGGACGTAGTCGTCACGCCAAACAGCCCCAAAATAATAGTCAGTAAAATAATGTAAAGTATCCATCTGAGTACCGACTCAAGGAAAGTCTCCACTCCCGGATCCACTTCTTTTATATTAAGTGCCTTATGAAACAGCTTGATAACAAATCGTATCACCTGAGTACCGATTATGTATACAACCAGTGCAAGCACCACGCTCCAAAAGAAACTCCAGAACTTGGGCAACAGCGCCTCTATCTGCTCTTGAAGCACTCCGGATTGTATATTATCCACTATCTCGTCCGCTGTAACTGTATCTACTGTCTCCATAAGTATTCCCCCTCGTCGCCTTTTGCATTTTATTATAACATAACTACAGCTCGTGTATAAAAAGTCCACTGCGAAGCTTTGGTTCGAACCAGGTGGACTTAGGCGGCATGAGTAAGCCTGCATCAGCCACTGCAAAAAGCTCTTCGATAGAAGTAGGATACATAGCAAATGCCACTTTACAGTCCTTGTGACAACGAAGCTGAAGTTCTGTAAGCCCTCGAATGCCACCTACGAAATCTATGCGGTCATCTGTCTTAGGATCCACTATGCCAAGTAATGGTTCTAAAACCAGATCCTGAAGAAGCGAGACATCAAGTCCTTTTACCGGATCATCTGATCTCAGGGCATCTTTTACCTGGCACAAGTACCATGTGTCTGACAAAAACATGCTCCACTGCCCCTTTTGTTTTGTATACATAGGTTCAGATGAGGTATCTATTATGTCCACCACTTCCTCAAGCTCTGTAAGAAATTCTTCATCAGAATATCCTGCCAGGTCTTTTACCACACGATTGTAATCGTATATTTTAAGCTGCTCATCAGGAAAAAGTACTGACAAAAAGAAATTATAATCTTCCTTGCCTGTGTGATGTGGATTTTCAGCACGCCTTTTTAGCCCTACCTTGACAGCACTGGCTGCCCTGTGATGACCGTCAGCTATATAGATAGAATCCATCTTGTCAAACTCCGCTAAAAGAAGTGCAGTATCTAACATATCAGTAATCACCCAACATCTGTGAGATATGCCATCCTCTGCTACAAAATCATAGACAGGTGGTCTGCTCTTTGCCTTTTCAACTACACCATTTATAGTAGCTTCACTGCGGTACGCCAAAAAAATCGGTCCCGTCTGAGCTCCACAGGTATCTACGTGACGTATCCTGTCCTGTTCTTTTTCAGCCCTGGTGTTCTCGTGCTTTTTAATAACGCCGTCTTCATAATCATCTATAGATGCACAGGCTACAATACCTGTCTGAGTCCTGCCATCCATAGTCAGCTCATATACATAGTAAAAAGCCTTGTCATCCTGAATGAATCTGCCCTGCTCCCTCCACTCAGTTAAAAGAGAGGCAGCTTTTTCATATACAGCATCAGAGTACATATCTACATCCTCTTCAAACTGTGTCTCAGGTCTGTCAATTGCAAGAAAAGAATCAGGTGCCTCTTTTACCTTTTCATAAGCTTCTTTTCGGTTATAAACATCATAAGGAAGGGCTGCTATAATAGCAGCCTCTTCCTTAGTTGGTCTGATTGCACGAAACGGTATAATTCTAGCCATTATTTAATCACCCTTACTTTTATTACGCCCTCTACCTTGCCAATCTCTTCTATAACAGAATCAGCCGGCTTGGTGCCGAGGTCAAGAAGCGTGTAGGCATAGTCACCGCGGCTCTTATTTGTCATGTCCTCTACGTTTACATTTTCATTACCTAGAATAGTAGTAAATGAAGCGATAAGTCCTGCCTTGTTTCTGTGAAGAATAGCTACACGTGCATCTGATGTACACACACCCATATCGCAGTCTGGATAATTAACTGAATGTACGATATTGCCATTTTCCATGTAATCCATTACTTCTTTTACTGCCATAACAGCACAGTTGTCCTCAGCCTCCTCTGTAGAAGCGCCAAGATGCGGTGTACAGATGACGCCCTTTTTGCCTGCTGTAGTAGGATTGGCAAAGTCAGTAACGTAGTGGCGAACCTTGCCTGCCTCTATTCCGTCAAGGACAGCTTTTTCGTCTACTAAGAGATCTCGGGCAAAATTCAAAATAACTACGCCCTTCTTCATAATCTGCACTGCCTCTTTATTGATCATGCCCTTAGTGGCATCTAAAAGTGGCACATGGACTGTAATAAAATCGCACTCTCTATAGATATCTTCCACGTTGGTCACGTGCTTGACATTTCTGGATAAATTCCATGCGGCATTAACGGAAATATATGGATCGTAGCCCATAACCTCCATACCAAGGTGCGTAGCATCATTTGCCACTCTTACACCTATGGCGCCAAGTCCGATAACGCCCAGCTTTTTACCTGCTATCTCAGTACCGGCAAAGGCTTTCTTTGCCTTTTCAGCAGTCTTGCCGATATTTTCATCATCCTTGTTCTCAAGTACCCAGTCGATACCACCTACTATATCACGGCTGGCAAGAAGCATACCTGCAAAAACAAGTTCTTTTACACCGTTTGCATTTGCACCGGGAGTATTGAAAACGACGATACCCTCCTCAGCACATTTATCAAGGGGAATATTGTTGACTCCGGCGCCTGCTCTAGCTATACATGCCAGCTTGTCGCCAAACTCAATATCATGCATGGCAGCCGAACGTACTAACGCCGCATCAGCCTCACCGATTGTTTCTACTTTTTTATAGTCTGTAGAGAAAAGGTCCAAGCCCTTATTTGAAATAGGATTTAAGCAATTATAGGTAAACATTATTCTTTTCCTCCTTCTAAATAATTAAGAATTGGCCTTTTCAAAATCTGCCATAAACTGTACAAGCTTCTCTACGCCCTCGATTGGCATAGCGTTGTAAATAGATGCTCTCATACCACCCACTGTTCTGTGTCCTTTGAGATTTACGAATCCGGCAGCCTCTGCCTCTTTTACAAACTTCGCGTCCAGTTCCTCGTTGCCTGTTACGAAAGGAACATTCATAAGTGAACGGTCCTCCTTTCTGACAGTGCCTTTGAAAAGCTTAGATGAATCGAGGAAATCATAAAGGATGGCTGCCTTTTTCTCATTGGTAGCCTTCATAGCCTCCAGGCCGCCATTCTTAAGAAGCCACTTAAATACCTTGCCGCAAATATATATATCATAGCAAGGAGGTGTGTTGTAGAGACTGTCATTGTCAGCCTGTGTCTTGTATTTAAGCATGGTCGGTGTGCCTGGGAGTACATCGTCACGAATCAGATCTTCTCTGATAATTACGATAACCATTCCTGCAGGTCCTACATTTTTCTGAACGCCACCGTAAATAAGTGCATATTTGCTTACATCTACAGGCTCAGATAAAAAGCATGAGCTTACGTCGGAAACCAAATCCTTGCCCTTGGTGTTAGGCAATGTCTTGTATTTGGTGCCATAGATGGTATTGTTCTCGCAGATGTATACATAGTCCATATCATCTGTAATAGGCAAATCAGAGCAATCAGGAATATAGCTAAAAGTCTCGTCAGCAGATGACGCAAGCTCTACCGCTTCACCATATATCTTGGCCTCGGCAAAAGCCTTCTTAGCCCACTGTCCTGTAATGATGTAACCTGCTTTTTTATTCTTCATCAGGTTCATAGGAATGGCTGCAAACTGCTGGCTGGCTCCGCCCTGTAAAAACAGCACCTTGTAATTGTCAGGGATGTTCATAAGTGTGCGGATATCAGCCTCTGCCTCTTTGATGATGGCATCGAATACCTTACTGCGGTGGCTCATCTCCATAACAGACATGCCGCATCCTCTGTAATCAAGCATCTCCTCAGCTGCTTCCTTCAATACTTCCTCAGGCAAAACTGCCGGACCTGCACTAAAATTGTAAACTCTGCTCATTACGTTAATTCTCCTTTTCTTTGACTACTGATACTAAGGAATTAATCTTCCTTAAAGAACTCATTAATAGGTGCTCCCGGTGCCACCATTGGCCATACCTTGTCATCGCTGTCAATGATACAGTCAATCAGCACAGGCTTCTCGGATCGCATAGCCTCCGATAATGCCGATGAAAACTCCTCTTGAGTAGTAACTCTGTAGCCCGTTGCGCCCATGGCTTCCGCGAGTTTTACGTAGTCTACGCCATCGTCAAGAACGGTAGCTGAGTAGCGCTTCTCGTAGAAAATTGTCTGCCACTGTCGCACCATTCCAAGGACGTGGTTGTTTACAACTATTTCAATGATAGGCAACTTCTCTCTTGCAGCTGTCGCCATCTCATTCATATTCATTCTAAAGCAGCCATCACCTGCAAAATTGATGACCGTCTTGTCAGGATTGCCTGTCTTGGCACCGATAGCTGCCCCAAGGCCATAGCCCATAGTGCCCAGTCCTCCTGATGTAAGCAGCTGATGAGGTCTACTGTATTTGAAAAACTGTGCCGCCCACATCTGATGCTGTCCTACCTCAGTAGTGATAATGGCATCTCCACCCGTCTGGCGATAAGTCTCTGCCACAATATACTGACCTGACAGACCCTCCTTTGGAATATTAAGAGGATATTTTTCTTTTAATTCCATCACATGAGAAATCCAGTTTGCATGATCACTCTTATCAAGCATACTATTTATCCTTGTCAGGATTTCTTTTACATCACCTATGACAAAATGGTCAGCCATTATATTTTTATTGATCTCAGCCGGATCCACATCAAACTGGAGTATCTTGGCATTGCTTGCAAACTTGCTCGGGTTGCCAAGAACTCTGTCCGAAAATCTCGTACCGATAGCAATCAGCAAGTCACACTCAGATACGCTGAGGTTTGACGTCTTGGTGCCATGCATGCCAAGCATACCCATATATCTATCAGCAGTACCATCATATGCTCCCTTACCCATCAATGTATCGCACACCGGAGCATCCACCAGTTCGACAAATTCCTTTAGCTCACAACTTGCGTCTGCAATAACAGCTCCGCCGCCCGCAAAAACAACAGGCTTATTTGCCTTTTTTATCATGTCCACCGCCTGTGCTAGGGCTTCCTCTGTAATATCTTTTTTTACGCGACCTGTGGGAATAGGTGCCATTTTTTGATATTCGATTTTATTTTTTAGATCCGTGATATCCTTTGGCACATCTATGAGCACAGGCCCCGGTCGTCCTGTCTGAGCAATGACAAATGCTCTTCGGATAGTCTCGGCCAGTTCTCTGATGTCTTTTACTATAAAATTGTGCTTGGTGATAGGCATGGTGATGCCTGAAATATCTATCTCCTGGAATGAATCCTTGCCTAAAAGCGGCACTGTTACATTGCAGGTAATGGCAATCACCGGCACTGAATCCATATGTGCTGTGGCGATACCTGTCACCAGATTGGTGGCTCCCGGACCGCTGGTGGCAAAGCAAACCCCCACCTTGCCTGTAGAGCGTGCGTAGCCATCTGCAGCATGGGCAGCACCCTGCTCATGGCTGGTGAGCACATGATGTATCTCATCGCTATGCTTGTAGAGCTCGTCGTATAGATTTAAAATCGCACCACCAGGATACCCAAAAACAGTATCCACCCCCTGCTCTTTCAAACACTCTATAATTATCTCTGAACCATTTAATAACATATCTTTACCTTTCTCGTATAGTAAACACGTGACTGCTTAATGAAATATTCCTAGCCACTCCCAAAGTACACCGTGCTCCCGGAGGGCACCTTCCATACTTTCGCTTAGGCAACCTACCGCTAAAGCGGTACCTCCTAAGCTCGGCATGGCGCCTCCCTCCTCACGCCTGCCTGGACTATGTAGAGTGGCATGACTTATAAATAGTTTATAAACATCACCTGAGTCTATAGCTCCGGAGTGCGCAGGATGGCGCCGCGGTTGCCGGAAGTAACCTGAGCTGCATAGCGACGCAGATATCCTGAGGTAACCTTAGGCTCACGTGGCTGCCACTTAGCCTTGCGGGCTGCCAGCTCCTCGTCGCTGACCTTCAGTGTCATAGTGTAGTTTGGTATATCTATGGAGATGATGTCTCCCTCTTCTACAAGTGCGATAGGTCCTCCTACAGCTGCCTCCGGGGATACATGTCCTATGGATGCACCGCGGCTGGCCCCCGAGAATCGACCGTCTGTGATAAGCGCTACAGATGAGCCAAGTCCCATACCTGCTATGGCTGACGTAGGATTGAGCATCTCTCTCATACCCGGGCCACCCTTAGGTCCCTCGTAGCGGATAACAACCACATCGCCTTCCACAATCTGTCCGCCCTTGATGGCTGCGATAGCATCATCTTCTGAGTCAAATACTCTGGCCGGTCCTTCGTGTACCAGCATCTCAGGCACTACCGCGCTTCGCTTTACTACGGAACCGTCCGGTGCCAGATTACCCTTTAGTACAGCCAAACCTCCGGTCTTTGTATATGGATTATCCACAGGTCTGATAACCTCCGGATTTCTGTTGAATGCATTTTTGATGTTTTCTCCCACTGTCTTGCCTGTGACAGTCATGCAGTCTGTATTAAGAAGTCCTATATCTGCAAGCTCTTTCATGACCGCCCAGACCCCGCCTGCTTCATTGAGGTCTTCCATATAGGTAGGACCGGCAGGTGCCAAATGGCACAGATTAGGCGTCTTTTCAGAAATAGGATTAGCAAACTCGATATCAAAATCAAATCCAATCTCATGTGCAATAGCAGGCAAATGAAGCATAGAATTGGTAGAACATCCAAGTGCCATATCTACTGTGAGAGCATTTAAAACGGCATCCTTGGTCATAATCTGACGGGCGGTAATACCCTTGTTGTACATATCCATAACAGCCATACCTGCATGCTTAGCAAGACGTAGTCTCTCAGAATATACGGCAGGAATAGTACCGTTACCTCTCAAGCCCATGCCCAGTGCCTCAGTCAGGCAGTTCATGGAATTGGCTGTGTACATACCTGAACAGCTGCCGCATGTAGGACATACATTCTCTACAAAGTTTTCCACTTCATCCTCTGACATATTGCCTGCGGCATGTGCTCCGACAGCCTCAAACATGGATGAAAGCGAACGCTTCTGTCCGCCCACGCGACCTGCCAGCATAGGACCGCCTGATACAAAAACTGTAGGCAGATCAAGTCTGGCCGCTGCCATCAAAAGTCCCGGCACATTCTTGTCGCAGTTTGGCACCATAACAAGTGCGTCAAACTGATGGGCAAGTGCCATACACTCTGTGGAATCAGCTATCAGATCACGAGTCACCAGGGAATACTTCATACCGATATGTCCCATGGCGATACCATCGCATACAGCTATCGCCGGAAATACTACAGGCACGCCGCCTGCCTCGGCAACTCCGAGTTTGACTGCATCCACTATCTTATCAATATTCATATGGCCCGGTACTATCTCATTGTATGAAGATACGATACCTACCATAGGTTTTTTCATCTCTTCAGGTGTGAATCCCAGCGCGTTAAACAAAGAACGTGCAGGTGCCTGTTGCATGCCAGCTCTTGCATTATCACTTCTCATATTTGACTCCTTTCACTACGCGGCCTCTCTACGTTTACATGCTCCCGCAAGCCATCTCCCATTTCAGCCAAGGGAACCTCCTAAAGGGTCCCTCCTTAACTGAATGGGGCCTTCTTGCTCGCGCTTGCCCAGACAGTGTAGCCGCTTATGAATCACTTTAGTTTATCTATAAACGTTCTACAATCAAATCGCCCATTTCGGCGGTGCCCACCTGCTTAACGGTGCTGCCGTCACGAGGCATGATGTCGATGGTGCGGTAACCGTCCTTTAAGACTTTTTTGACGGCTGCTTCTATAGCGTCCGCCTCAGCATCCAAATCAAAACTATAGCGAAGCATCATAGCGGCTGACAGGATGGTAGCTATAGGATTGGCTATGCCCTGTCCGGCTATATCAGGCGCGCTGCCACCTGACGGCTCATAAAGTCCAAACTTTGTATCATTAAGTGAAGCCGATGAAAGCATGCCTATGGAACCGGTAACCATAGATGCCTCGTCGGACAATATATCTCCAAACATATTCTCAGTCAGAATAACGTCAAACTGGCGAGGATTTTTAACAAGCTGCATAGCGCAGTTGTCTACCAGCATGTGCTCATACTCCACCTCGGGATAGTCGCGGGCCACTTCCTCTACGATCTTCCTCCATAGCCTGGAGCTATCAAGGACATTGGCCTTGTCCACGGAAGTCACCTTCTTGCGGCGCTTCATAGCTATGTCAAATCCGCGCTTTGCAATGCGTCTAATCTCGCTTTCGGAGTAGGTAAGAGAATCTCTTGCTACCAGCTGTCCACCCTCTTCTGTGGTGCTGCGCTCTCCAAAATACAGTCCTCCGGTCAGTTCCCTCATAATCATCATATCAAAACCATCCCCGATGATATCATCCCTAAGAGGGCACGCTTCTTTTAATTCGTCATATAAATATGCCGGTCTGAGATTGGCAAAAAGATTGAGGCTCTTTCTCAATTTGAGAAGGCCTGCCTCCGGGCGCTTGTCAGCAGGAAGCTTGTACCATGGACTGGTAGATGTGTTGCCTCCTATAGAACCCATCAACACCGCATCTGATGAAAGAGCTGCCTGTATAGCCTCATCTGTCAAAGGCTCCCCGGTAGCATCTATCGAACATCCTCCCATCAGAATCTCAGTGTAATCAAACTTGTGTCCGAATCTATCACCGATGGCATCAAGTACCTTCAAAGCCTCTGTGACAATCTCCGGACCTATTCCGTCTCCTCTAATAACGCCGATATTGAAATTCATGATATATCCTTCCCAATTGTATTTAATACATTGAATTTAGTTTAGTACAATAAAGTGTGAAATTCAAGAAAGTTAAATGTCATTTTACTAACTTTGACAAATTAGCCTAAATACTTCTAAAATAAGATAAATGTGTTAGTAAACTTTACTACTTTAAAGTGTAAATGTCCCGTCCGAAAAATACCGCAAAATCGGGATTTGCCGATATTGCACAGAATAACCGAGGTATTCTCATGTCTTCAAAAGAAAAAATACTTAAATTTTTGGAAAACAATAAATCAGACTATACTTCAGGGGAAGCCATGGCCACATCCCTTGGCCTGTCACGAAACGCCATCTGGAAAGCAATCAACGAACTAAAAAAAGATGGTTATGAAATAGATGCCGTCAGGAACAAAGGCTACAGACTATCAGACAATAACGATATCCTATCGGCACCCGGCATTATATCCCATCTTGACCAGGGCCATTCTCAAATATACATCGAGGACCCATCCCTTATCCATGTATATAAGGAGACCTCCTCTACCAATCGAATAGCAAAGGAGCTGGCCATCACAGACTTAAGACAGGGCACGCTCATAGTAGCAGATGAACAGACTTCCGGACGGGGCAGAGGCGACCACAGCTTCTACTCTCCAAAAGGCGGCCTCTACATGAGTATAGTAATGACTCCGGATCACCTCCCCGGTGCCACTGCTGATGAAGTCACTATGTACATAGGAAAAAGTGTATGTGATGCCATATCCGACCTGACAGGTCTTGTGCCTCATCTCAAGCCTGTAAACGACCTGTTTTTAGGAGACAAAAAAATCTGCGGCATCCTGACAGAAGCAGGGTTAGAATACGAGACAGGACTGTTGCAGTGGATTGTAGTGGGAATAGGCATCAATTTTTCCTCTGATATATCTGCGTTCCCGGATGACATAAAAAATAGGGCCACCAGCCTGTTTCCCACAGGCGATGCCCCTATCTCAAGAAATAAATTAATCGCACAGATATTAAATAAATTGTAAAAAACTATACCAAGGCTTCCCTGCCCAGGGCAAAATCTAAAGCGCTCATTATTTTTGAGCTGAAGCCCTCACCTTCCAGGGGGCCTTCTTCGTTTTTTGTGATAATGAAAAACTTAGTAATCTCAGGGTGGGCGGCAGCCAACTGACTTAGGCCCAGAATTACCTTTTTTCTGCCCTGCCCCAACATGGAATCTTCCACGTGGATGGCCATGGATTTGCCCGGTACTACAAAATCCACATCAGCTTTAGCATTTTTGAAATATTTAAGGTCAGACCCATATCGCCGCATCAGCATCATTCCCACCAGATTTTTTAGAATTGCCACTTCTCCGTTTCTTCCCATCATATCAAGGAGTCCGCAGTCATTAAAAAAATATCTAGGCACATCAGATTTTTCCTCTTCTATGGCAGACATATTGTGAATGGCAAAAATCATAAACCCTCTCATGGCATATTCGATGTATCTCATGAACTCTTCTCGCTGCAGGACCGCCCCCGAAGAAGCCACTGTGGAGTGCAACTTAGAGTTGCTTATCTCAGTGCCTAATCCCTCTGCCATCTTACGCAATATCAATCTGAAACCGATAGGATTTCTGATATTATTTTTTCCAAGAATATCCCCCACGATATCATTCTGATATATATTTTCCAGATACTCTCTCTTTCTCAAGAAAGAACCGTCATACGGAAATCCTCCGGTCTGCAGATACTCACTAAAGGCATCCTCCACCACGCGCCTCGCCTTAGAATCCGCCATAGCGCCTGCATCAAAAGCTATATCCTTGGACAGCAGGTATTCCCTGAAATTATATGTATATATCTGCAAAAATCTAAACTTATCCTGAAGAAGATTTTGAATCTGAGGGTCTGTCACGTCACCATCACTACCTGTAGCATATACTACCGATGATGTACTAGCTATCTGCAGGACATACTGTTCCCACCCCGGTATACGAGTCACCTCATCCAAAAAATAATAACACTTACCTCCGCCAATTTCTTTGGCAGCAGCAATCATCACAGGAAAATCCTCCGTGGTAAAATCCTTCATTCTGTCATCGGAAAAATCAAGAAAAACTATTTGATTTTGGGAAACACCATGTTCCAACAAAAGTCTCGCTTTTTTACATATAATGGCAGACTTGCCGGAGCGTCTGATACCATATAGGATATAGTTTACATTGTCATCTATCTGATATTCACGCACATCGCAATGACTATGCTCGACCACACTGTAGTTTTCGGTGATAATCTTTTTTATCAACTCTTGCTTCATATATTTTTCCTGTCTGATCGTTGGTTAGTATTCACAGTGACAAATTAATTGTATTCCTTTTTATCTGATAATGATATAGTATTTACAGAATATTCAAACTTTTAACATCAACCACCACCAGCCCCTTTTCAGTAGCCGAAAACACTATATCATATCCATGGTATGCCACTTTAAACTCACGGGCTTTGCCTCTGTCGTAGCCAGCTCTGGGGTCCTGCTGTAAAAGCTCTACGGCAGATCCTCTGATATCCTCAGGCAGTTTCTTCAGAAGCTCCTCTGGGAAATCCACCTCTACCTGCCGTCCCCTACTCAAATCATCTGTAAAACCGCCTCTGGCATCGGGATGGGAATCAGCATATGGAATATAGGGCTTGATGTCATAAATCGGAGTGCCATCAAGCATATCCACACCACTGACCTCAAGAACCGGTCCAAATTTTGCATCCATCTCAAAAGATAATAGTCTAACAGATGACAAGCCTATATTATTAGGTCTATAGGGCGCCCTGGTTGCAAATACTCCCATGTGCTTTTTCCCACCCAGTCTAGGAGGCCGAACGGTGGCCGCTTCTAAGGTCTTGTTTTTTGAAAATCCCCACAGCAGCCACAGGTAATCATAGTCCATAATCCCCTCAACAAAATTAGGGTTTTTAAATTCTGGCTCAAATATAATTCGTCCAATTTCATCCACCAATCCACTTTGCCTGGGTATCCCAAACTTCTGTGAAAATCCTGTCTGTATGTGTGCAATTTCTTTTAATTCCATTTAATGCCTCTCGTTTATACCTAAATCAAACACATAGGTAAATCTATATCTAGCGACCATTTTTACCTCCTCATAAACAAAAATTCAGCGGTCATCAAAAGACAATCGCTGAATTTTAAAGATTCAATGTTTATTTACCTTCATAAGAAACAACAGACGCTACGTCGTACTTAGCCAGCTTCTCGCGGCCATTGAGTCCTGCCAGCTCCATAAGAAATACGATTTTAACTACCTCGCCGCCCAACTGCTCTACCAGCTTGCAGGCTGCCTCAATGGTACCACCTGTGGCGATAAGGTCATCCACGATGACTACCTTCTGGCCCGGCTTGATAGCATCCTTGTGCATCTCAATAGTGGCTGAACCATACTCAAGATCATAGGACTGTTCTATAGTCTCGCATGGGAGCTTGCCTTTTTTGCGCACCAGCACGAATGGCTTGTGGAGGGCGTAAGCAAGCGGCGCACCAAAGATAAATCCACGGCTCTCAGCACCTGCGATAACATCACAATCCACACCATCAAGAATCTTTTTCATCTCATCTATAGCAAGATGAAATCCGTCAGCATCCTGGAGAATACTGGTGACATCTCTAAACATAATGCCCGGCTCCGGAAAATCCGGAATAGTTCTTATGTAATCTTCAACTTTTTTCATTATGACTCCTTCTATATTGGCGATGCCTTAATCTATCCTCAAAAGAGGAGGCATCCACATAACTCGGATAAAAAGAAAATATCCTTAACGATTATAAAAGTTTACTCTCTATAATTCAACAGGTATTTAAATCGGCTACATCCATCATAAACCCTACTGGAAGAATGACATCTCGCTTTCAAGCCCTTTGGCGATATTGTTGAGACCATTTGCTTTTTCGCTAAGTATATCCATGGTATCAGCAAGCTCCTGCATAGAAGCTTTCGTCTCCTCCGAGCTTGCGGCGTTCTCCTGTGATATAGAGGAAAGTGAATTAATAGTGTCAGAAATAACCAGGCTTGCCTTATCTGACTTGTCTACATTTTCTGCTATCTCCTTTGTAAGAGATATAGACTTATTGATATCCTCTATCAGATTGTTTACCTGATCTATAGTACGATGGATGATACTGCGCATATTTGCGATTGTTTCCTGGACTCCGCCTGCTTCATCCATCGTCTTATTAGAATCAGACGCCAGACCCTTCATAGCCTCCTGTATATTCTGAGCTGCTTCTGCAGACTGATCTGCCAACTGCCTGATTTCATCTGCAACTACCGCAAATCCCTTGCCAGCCTCGCCTGCCCTGGCCGCCTCTATGCTGGCATTCAAAGAAAGCAAATTAGTCTGAGATGCTATTGAATCAATAATTAGGACGGCTTCGCTGATAGTATTTACAGCATTATTTGTATTACCAATAAGTTCTACTATTCCTTCTACGGAAGCTATGGTCTCTCTGGTAGATTTTCTCAGCTCACCCAAAGACTCTGAGCTTGCAGTAGAATTTGCCTGCATGCTGTCCGCCAGTTCATTCATCGCCTGAGTATTTTCTGTGATTAGTCTTATGGCATCATTGATATCATTAACACTCTCCACAGCGCCCTGCAGAGCATCTGCCTGATTTGAAGCTCCGTTTGCCACCTGGGAAATAGCATTGCTGACATTTTCAGTGGTCTCAGTAATGTTTCTCACAGTACTGCTCAAATATTCCGCAGATACGTCCACCTCATCAGAAGAATTTCTGGCGTTACCAATAACTGAATTTACCTTTTGGGCCATCTGCTCTATAGCATTTGCCATATCCCCCAGTTCATCGCTCCTCTTTAATATCGTATCGCTCATATGTATTTTCAGATTGCCGGATGACATCTCGTTTACTGCGTCTACATTTTCTTTTACCGCATTTACGATTTTTATTGCATTAAATGCTGATGTTACTGCCAATAACAACATGACCAATGTAGAAATACCAATCATGATAAATATACGTTTATTAATATACGACTCCACATCAGCCTTTTGCTCGCCTACAAAAGCCATGCCATAGACTCCTTCAGAATTAATCAGCGGCTCATAGGCTACATAAAAAGCTTCACCATTTATAATCACATCATCAGCCGTATATGATTGTTTTTTATTTATAACTGCATCTATGACTTCATCTGAGGCTTTCGTGCCTACCACACCACTTATGCTGGAACGCTCTCTGGTATCCCCTTTAAAATATGTATACTCATAGCCGGTATCAGAGGACATGGACTCCTCTAATTCCTCGTTTTCTTCATCAGAATCAGCCACATCAAGAACCGTCGCATATAGCTTGCAGGCTGCCACGAGACCATTTTCGATCTCCTGTTCCATACCTACTCGCATGCTTATAGCACCCACTATTGTCGAAATAATGCCTACTACAATGAGTGCCGCCACTGTAGAACCTACCAAAACCATCTTTAATGATCCCTTGTTCTTTTTTACCATACGAACCCCCCATATCCAAGAATTTGTCATATAATGACCGATTAACAGATAAAGTATATCTAAAATATATGATGAAAATATGTCTTTTAATGAACCACTTAAATAAAAGCCCACAAAAAACCGAAAAAAAGGGTCCCCGAAGGGACCCAATTTTGATAGTAGTGCGTTTGGCCACGCTATGTTTACTGAAGTATTGAAAGAACACCCTGTGTAGACTGATTTGCCTGAGCGAGCATTGACTGGCCTGCCTGAGCAAGAATATTGTTCTTGCTGTATGTAACCATCTCCTCAGCCATATCTGTATCACGGATACGAGACTCAGCTGCATCTGTATTCTCAACTACATTATCAAGGTTTGCTATAGAGTGTTCAAGTCTGTTCTGAACTGCGCCCAGTGCAGATCTCTGTGCTGAAACTTTTGCAACCGCATCGGCGATAGCGTCAATAGCATAAGTTGCTGCTTTGCCTGTATCATCGGATACGTTGATGCCATCAAGTCCAAGATTCTTTGTATTCATGGTCTCGATTGTTACACCAATTTTATTTGTCATATCAGCATCAGAACCTACATGTAGGTTGAAGGTCAAATCATTCTTTGTAACTACATTTCCTCTTGTAATAGTGAACTGTTGGAAGGTAACCTTGCTGGTTCCTTCTCCCTGTTCTACCTTTGTCGGCTGTGCATTTTTAACTTCAGCTCTAGTCCCTGTAGCACCTATAGAAGATGCTGCAATAAGTTCTGTTCGAACCATGCTGTAAGCCTTCTTTGCTGTCACAAGCACCTTATTATTAGGGTCAACATATTCCATATCTGATGTTTTATCCTTTTCAGAGAATACTGTTGCCTCTTTACCATTGAAGCTGATTGTAGAACCATAGCTAGCAAGACTGAAGATTTTACCGAAGGTAATCTTAGCCTGCTCTATATCGGCATCATCACTGGCTACAATTGTATAACTCTTGCCATCAATTGTTACTGCATCTCCGGTTTGTATCTTAGCGCTTGTAGTCGATAGACTAGTTATACTATCATCACCGGAAATAGTCTTCAAAGCTTCTGCAACATCTGATGCACCAATAGAATATGTAGTTCCACCTATCGTATAAGTGTCGCCAACATTAAGGTTCTTCATTTGGAATGTAGCTGTCGTGGTATTTTCTGTCAATGTACCTACCAGACCTGCATCATGGGCATGGACTTTATAGTCCTTATCCCCGTTTCCGCCCTTCAGCAAGTACGTCTCATTAAACTTGGTTGTCTCTGCTACTCGATCAATCTCAGTTGTCAACTGGTTAATCTCATCCTGAATAGCTGAACGATCTGACTCGCTATTTGTACCATTAGCTGCCTGAACCGCCAGTTCATTCATACGTTGTAGCATCGAATGTACTTCTGTAAGGGCACCTTCGGCGGTTTGTACAGAAGAAATACCATCTGATGCATTTGTTGAAGCCTGTGATAGACCTCTTATCTGCTTTCTCATCTTCTCAGAGATTGAAAGACCTGCTGCATCATCTGCTGCTCTGTTGATTCTATAACCGCTTGAAAGTTTCTCAGTGGATTTGCCCTGAGCTGTTGTTGTAATTCCTAACATTCTTGAAGCATTAGCTGCCTGCATATTGTGTTGTACTACCATAATTTCTACCTCCTTGTAGATACTCCCACGATTCCATTCATGAGAGAAGCATTTAGTTGCTTATATAATAATGATTAATTCAATAGTTTCATGATTGGAAACGCTACATACTATAGGCTACATTTCCGTATCTATATAACAAGGGAGTGACCAACCTCCTCATGCTATCAAGGAAAGAAGTTATGATAGTTAGCTTTATTCAGTTGTAAAGCTACAAAGTAGATGTTGTTCATCTATTACAATTATCGGAAAAGAATCTGCAAACTTTAGAATAGATTACAAAAAATTAGGACTTCCATCCGGAAGCCCTATTACCAATTTAAAATAAATATTGGAACTTTCTTATTCGTTGATACATTATAGTTCTAACTCGCTCCACAATATCTTTAGAATAAATAGATTGATTATCCAAAAGTCTGTCGACATCTTTCTTATCAAAATTAAATTTGATATTGCAACCATAAGCTTTCTCAACAGCATCAAGTTGTTCATCAAAATCCGTACATATAGTTTTAGATTTTACTTCATCCATCATTTCCATCACATCCCCATCCAATGGATAATCCAATGTTATGTCGGATAGTAAAGCTGCTCCATTATCAAAAATGGGGCACAGCTTATAATTCCCATCTCCGTCCATAAGAACAGCAATATTATGCATATGTCTGTCCTCATTTAGAAAAAATGCATCAATAGTTAACATCTTACTTAAATAAATGCCAAAGTCTTCTAATCCAGTAAGCTTAATTACCTCATTAACAAAAAAACTAATTCTTTCATCTGCCGTCTTATATTTCCACACTGCCTGAAGAAGACTATTTCCCTTTTTGGATTTATATAACCTTTCAAGAGTTATAATTTGCCACCCATCTAACAAAAAATTTTCACTTTTTGCGCCGTTAAAAACCTTACGTTTGTATTTTATCTGTTCAAGATTATACGAAACAAATTCATCATTTCTCAAAGTCGTCTTGGATAATAACTCAGAAACAATATATTCTGATAATGATTCATAACCAGCATAATCTGCCTTATACCAATAGTTTCCATCTTGCCATTTCAATTGATTACCTTTTGACGACTGTCTATCAAACATTTTTAACTGATCTTCATATAATTCAATCATTTCTAATCCTCAATATATATCCAAAAATCATCCTCTGCCATGCGTCCTTGTGTTTTCTGTACTATCATAAATGGATCATAAAATGGAATATCAAGTTCATCTAAAATTATCTTCATTTTATCTCTTGTTCTTGGAAAGCAGCGGCTTTCAAGGAACTCAAGATAATCCAAATAAGTAGGTTCATCATTGATACCAAAAGCTCTATACATAAGATCATCAACATAGTTTTTTACAAATATCTTTTGAGTAGAATCGTCAATATCTATCAGAGTACAACGCATATTTTTATACATATACCACATCCTAACCGGCATACTTTTATACGGAACAATAAGATATTTCTCTACAAGTGTAGGCCTGTTTTCCAGTATACGTACAAGAGGAACTATTGGACCTGTTATCCTAGCAGTCTTGTCACGTTCCCAGCGCTCTATAGTAGACTTTGAAATATCTACCAATCCGGCAAACTCCACCTGTGTCATTGATAGTTTTGCCCGTAACCTCTTTAATTCTTCTGACGTAATATAATTATCCATAGTGCAAACCTTTATTTTAAATGTTATTTTCTATTATATTACCATTATTATAAATGTTTTGCAATATAATAGGACTTCCATCCGGAAGCCCTATTACTATATATTACTATATATTACTATTATATTCAGCCAATAAAGAATCTATGAATACATTATCTCCCTGTAGTAACTTCTCCAAATCATCATCTCTGCCACTATCACGAAGCCATCTAACTAGTGTAATGATTTCTTTTCGCCCCTTAATGATATCAGACGTAAGCATATCCGATTCGGAAGTGGTCTTATCTTTTAGCCTGGAGGGATATTCAACCAAAACCCCTGCTCGCTTCTTTTTGAATTCATCTGCATCTTCGTAGAACCACCATGGTTCTACTTGAAAATACTCTCCTAATTGCTCTAAGACTCTATAATTAGGTGTAGTGTTTCCATTTGTCCAATCACAAAAAGTAGTATATTTGAATCCTAAATCAGCGCACACCTGTCTCCTGGTTTTCTTTTCAGACATCAAAAGAAGCTTTATGTTATTTGAAATTTGTATTTTTACATCCTGTGTAAGTGACTCCATCTATTATATACCCCTTTAATATTGTATCTTAGCTATATCACCCAATATTCACTCTTTGTAGTAATGCTTCCTGCAATACTTGTGAAAAATTAATTCCCATCTCCATAGCTGCTTCATTAAGCCATTCCGGAATAGTAAGTGTCTTCTTAATGGCTCTGTTGTTATGTAGTTTTCTATATCTAATTGTATCGCACGCTATATAGTTAACAAATTCATTGGATTCATGTTTTATGTCGGACATATCTGATGCATTTGGGATACATGCTCCTTCTCGTTCCAAATCAAATAGCGCATATGCCAAAACATCCTGTGCCATATAAATTGCATCTGCAAGATTATCGCCACTAGTATAACAACCTTTTATATCTGGAAAATATACTGAATATAGTCCATCTTCTTCTAATGTAAAAACTGCTGGAAATGAATATTTTGCCATAAATAACACTCCTCCTAACAAATCATTTTAAACCTGCATCTTTTAAAATTTTATTTACTGTTCCTTTTGCTATTTCTTTGCTTGGATGTCTTGGAACTCTAAAGTACTCATCCGATATCGGACTATACCATTTATCATGCTCAGCGCCATTTTCAACCACATAGCACCCATTTTTCCTAAGCATTTTTGTCAATTCACTTGTTTTCAAAACTACTCTCCTTAAATATTAGCACGTATCCACACGTGTGTAAAGAAATTACGGATTTATCGTAATTTATATATTACGGCAAATCCGTAATATTATCAATATCTTAGCTCTAACGGTTGCCATGGCGTAATAAAGAGTTTTGCTTGCAAAAGGCACTAAAAAAGCCCTCTTCCAAAGGGAAGAGGGCTAATTTACTAGTATCTAAACTAGTCTGCGCGAAACGATTAAATAGTAATTGTTAAACTTAGTGTTCCTAAGCTTGTCATCCTAAACTAGGACTAGCCAAGGATTGAAAGTACACCCTGTGTAGACTGGTTAGCCTGTGCAAGCATTGCCTGACCTGCCTGAGCAAGAATGTTATTCTTGCTGTATGTAACCATCTCATCAGCCATGTCTGTATCACGGATACGAGACTCAGCAGCGTTGGTGTTCTCAACTACGTTGTCAACGTTTGCGATTGTGTGCTCTAATCTGTTCTGAACAGCACCGAGTGCAGATCTCTGAGCAGATACCTTTGCTACAGCATCAGCGATAGCGTCGATTGCGTATGTAGCAGCCTTACCTGTATCATCAGATACATTGATACCATCAAGACCAAGATTCTTAGAATCCATCTTCTCGATTGTAACACCTATCTTGTTTGTCATATCAGCATCAGAACCAACATGAAGATTGAATGTAAGGTCATTCTTTGTTGTTACAGAACCACGAGTGATTGTGAATTCTCTGAATGTTGCGCCATTAACAGTCTTAGCATCAGATACATTCCCAACGATTGCAGCTGTCTTTGTAGCACCTATTGAAGATGCAGCCTTAAGCTCAGCCTTTACCATCTCATATGCCTTTGCAGCATTGATAAGAGTCTTGTTGTTAGGATCTACCTTTGCGCTTGTTCCAGATGCTGTATCACTAGAGAATACAGATACTGTTTTACCATTATAGCTGATTGTTGAACCAGAATTTGCAATGCTAAATACCTTAGCTGCTGTAATCTTAGCCTGTTCCATATCAGCTTCTGAATCAGAACCTACTATTGTATAGCTCTTGCCATCAATTGTGATTGTATCACCAGAATTAAGACCTGTAGACTCTTTTGTCTTATTATCATCAGAATCCTTGCCATTCTCTAAAATCTTGAGAGCTTCACCTACAGAATCTGCTCCGATACTATAAGTTGTTCCGCCGATTGCATAAGTGTCACCAACTCTAAGGTTCTTCATCTGGAATGTAGCCGTTGTTGTGTTCTCTATCAGTGTTCCATCAAGACCTGCATCATGAGCGTGTACGTGATATGTCTTATCACCATTGCCACCCTTAAGTAAGTATGTCTCGTTGAATTTTGTTGTCTCAGCAACACGATCGATTTCTGTTGTAAGCTGATCAATTTCGTCCTGGATAGAAGATCTATCTGACTCGCTGTTTGTTCCGTTAGCTGCCTGAACTGCCAACTCGTTCATTCTTTGAAGCATTGAGTGAACTTCTGTGAGGGCACCTTCAGCTGTCTGTACAGAAGAAACACCGTCCTGTGCGTTTGTAGAAGCCTGATCCAGACCTCTGATCTGCTTACGCATCTTTTCTGAAATTGAAAGACCAGCTGCATCATCTGCTGCACGGTTAATTCTATAACCAGAAGATAACTTCTCTGTAGATTTAGCCTGTGCGCTCTGTGTGATACCGAGAACTCTCGAAGCATTAGCTGCTTGCATGTTATGTTGTACTACCATAATTTCTACCTCCTTGTAGATACTTCCCTGATTCCTTTCGGGGAAGAAGTGCTTTCGCACTTGATTGTTTTTGGTTACCAGCCCCTTTATCACCACAGGTGAGGGGTTATGCTCCTAAATCAAAAGATTTTTAATCTAAGAACTTTTATACCCAACAGTACTCGCGCGACATACTGTGTGAATATACCATGTAAAAACTCTGCACATACAAATATTCAATTGTAAAAACAATTGGTAAATGAAAAGATATAACTTGATTATTCCGATCCTTAACATCCTTGTCCTGTATCGAATAAGATATATGATTGTGATGTAGCTATCGGGATAAAGAAATCCTTTTCTTTTACCCTAGGTGACCTGGCCCTTGGCTTTTAAGCCTGCCATCTTCACCTTACATTTTGTATATCGGAAGGAAATTTTAAAACTTAACCCCTTTTAATAACTTTTTTTAAAAATTTTTATTTCTTTTATTAATCAGGTAAAAAGCTTTGTTTTCCGCCCTTGCAATTTATTTATCGGAGGTTATAAAAAAAAGTTAACCCCTATTTTTAAAATTTTTTATAATATTTTTTGCCCTTGAAGAATAGATAAAAATGATTTCCTATAAAGTAAAAAGAGCATAGGTCTTTACCTATGCTCTAAATCATACACTATAGCGAAGCTACCTCTAAGCATCCATATCCTAAAATGAAATGTGTACTCCACTTCGCATTTTAGTGCAGGAAATGGGACTTGAACCCACACGATATTGCTACCACAGGCACCTGAAGCCTGCGCGTCTGCCAATTCCGCCATTCCTGCGCGCACTATGTATTCTATAGAATTTGCCACTTCAAGTCAAGGCTTTTGAATTGATTTTTCCATATAATCATTACTAAATAAAACGGGCGACACTGATTCGAAATCACTTGATTCCTAATCGGTGCCGCCCCTAATTATCGATCCCAATGGACTATACCTCTCATTCTGTCTTATTTTGATACGTCGCGTATTTAATTTCATTTAATTCTCTGGTGGACCATACCTCCAATCACTAGATTTTAACTACTACTCGAAATCAAATTAAATTCTCTGGTGGACTGTACCTCCCTTTCTTATTTCTTCTCTGTCTGTAAGTATTATTATAGCCTGTAAAAAATAAATTGCAAGACAAATTGTAAATAAAAATAATAATTGTCAGAAAGCTCAATGTTCGTATTGATGTTTTGTGAAAGATTCCTACCTTATAATTTGTCAATGCTCTTTGAATATTTTTTCCGAATCTAAAATGATTGTAAAAGGTCCATCATTTTCAAGAGATACTTTCATATCTGCTCCAAACTCTCCTGTCTGGACATAATACCCCTCATCGCGACATTTTGAAATAATGTACTCATACACGTCTTCTGCCATGTCAGGAGCGCCTGCTTCTATAAAAGAAGGTCTGTATCCTTTTTTACAATTAGCATAGAGGGTAAACTGGGAAACTAAAAGAAGTTGTCCGCCTACATCAGTAAGAGACAGGTTGATCTTGTCATCGTCATCGTCAAAGATACGAAGCCCAAGCATCTTTTTTACCATCTTGTCAGCCAGCTCCTTGGTGTCGGTGTCACTGACCCCTATAAATACCAAGAATCCTTTGCCTATATGTCCTATCTGATTGCCATCCACTTTTACAGATGCCTCATTCACTCTTTGAATCACAAATCTCATATCCTCTTATTCCTCCGGTTCGTGTACTGTGCCATACAACTTAAGATTGGTAGTCTGCCTGTCTATCTCTCTATAATATCTGTCCTCTACCTCTTTCCAGTAAGTCTGTAGAGACTCATCATCCCTTAGGTCAGGCACTTTATATTCTTCTGATAATATACTGCCAAAATACTCCGACAGCTTCTCGGCTCCTGATAGATTGAGATGGAGTCCACCATCGTATGTGTCTTCGTTCCAGTCAAGTCCTATATCATCCTGATACTCAAGGAAATTAATATAAGATAAATCATTTTTTCTGGCATAGTCTTCTATCTGCTGATCCCACTCATCATACCAATATGGGTATAAGGTAGGCGCCTTCACCAGGATAAGCTTAACATCATTTTCTTTACATAGCCAAGTCAGCTTATCAAGATAATAATATGCATTATCCCCAAACTCATAATCAGCAAGGGGCTTCCCCTCCGGCACATCCTCCGCTGCCTTGACATCCACTCGCATATAATATCCGTTAAAAGACACCTTGTCCCTATCAAATAGATAATCAACATCATCTGCGCTCAAATCACTCCATCTGCTGTGATATCGCAAAAGCGGAAATACATAATCTATAAAATGCTCATCCTCAGTCATAGATGCTCTTATGGAAGCTATCTTGCTTGTAGACCATCTCATACCATCCAGTGTCATCCTATTATATGCTTCATTCTGTGGCTCATTATATTTCATGGACAACACATTAAAAACGATAATATCTGGATGTTCGATTTTTATCGTCTCCTCCGCCAGGTAATAAGACTGCCAGATCAACTGTTGTGCACTGCCTCTTATATAGGAAGTGATACCATAATTCTCCCAGAGATATACCGGGGAAATATTTTCATAGAGTTCGCAGTCTCCTATGAATACCACGCTATGTTCTGTAGGGTCATCATAATATTCCTGTATCATGGCGCCCTCTAATATGCCTGACATATACTTAGGTTCTAAAAGCTTAGTGGCAATAAAAAGTCCTGCGATAATTACCACTATAGACAAAGCAATCGCTAAAATTCTTTTTAACATGTATTTCTCCAAGCTCTAAAAAATAGTTAAAACTGATTATAAATAAACTGACTGGCTGAATATCCTATGCCATAAGCTCCAAAGATAACCGTAGCCATAAAAAGTCCATACCAAATAACAAGCCGAAATCCAAAGCTAAGCCCGGCAATCTTGTCCCTTACGCTTCCTGTGCGCTGTATCAGACTGACTCCCACTAGTATCAGCATACCTATTATAACCACTATATAATCGTAGCCACTAAGTCCCATACCGATAAAAGCAGAAGCATTTATCTGAGAGAGGCTTGATCTTGTAAAAATACTTCCAAACATTTTGAAGGTCAAAGGCACATCTCTGTAGCAGTCGAACATACGAAGGCTACTCATAAGAAGTACTGTCCTGATTACCTGAAATAATCTCCAGCCAAAGGTACCATCTACATGCACCTTACCATGAAACCATCTGTAGAATGGCTCCAGCTCCTGGGAAATCATAATCACTACAAAGTTGCCCAGGCCCCATACGATAAAGTTCCAGCTGGCGCCATGCCAGATACCCGTGGTAAACCAGACAATAAAGCTGGACAGATACACAGGCACTCTCTTACCCAGATTGTTTCCCAGGCGGGACCTACTCTTTTTGGAAAGCTTCATCATAAACTGACTGGCACTTATAGGATAAAAAATATAATCTGTAAACCATGTACCCATGGTAATATGCCATCTGTTCCAGTATTCCTTGATGTTTTTTGAGAAGTATGGACGGATAAAGTTTTCAGTAACCTTGATACCCATAGTCTCTGCCACACCAATAGTAATATCTATTCCACCAGTAAAATCAGCATAGAGCTCCAGGGCGTAAAACATCGCCCCGGCAAATGCATAAAAACCATAATATGTATCAGTGTCTGCTATGACAGCCTGAACCGCCACAAGGATTCTGTCTGCAATCACAAGTTTTTTAAAAAATCCCCATAGGATTCGTTCTAGTCCATAGCTAACTGTCTTCCAATCAAAGCTATGAGTCTCATACAATGTCTGACTCAGATTCGAGTATCTGCTTATAGGTCCCTGCACCAGTTGCGGAAAAAATGAAACAAACAAGGCAAATTTAAAGAGATTATCCTGAGCCTTATGTTTGCCATTGAAGACATCAATGAGATATCCCATCGACTGAAAAGTATAAAAGGAAATACCCATAGGAATAATCAAATCCACAAAGGAAATACCATCTGCCCTGCCAAATACCGCCAAAAGTGAGTTGATATTCGCTATAGTGAAATTGGTGTATTTTGTAACTGCAAGTATACCTATATTAAAAAGAAGGCAAGCTAAAAATATCTTCTTTTCTATAGAATGCTCCTTAGCTTTTAGAGCTTTTCTTTCTTCCTTTTCATATTCCTTTTTATGCTCTTTGAACCAGCTGTCAAAAGCTTCCTTTTTATCAGAAATCTTTTTGGCAGCAAAAAATGTAGTCACAGTTGTGACCGCAATAAAAATAAGATATCTTGAATCTGCTATAAAATAAAATACGTAACTGGCAAGCAGCAGAAAACGCCACTGCCAGTCCCCTCTCAAAAGATAATATATCGTAAATACGATAATCAAAAACCCTATAAACCCATAAGATGTAAATAACATTAATTAGTCCTCATCATCTAATTTTGCTTTGATTAAGGCATAGATTGTCTCTGCTGATGCAAAGTTTTCCGGCGTAAGCTCTGCAGCACCAATAGTAACATCAAATTCCTCATTAATCTCAGAAATCAGCGACACAATATCAAAGGAATCCAGTATTCCTCCTGTCACCAAATCCTTTGCAGTAGTAAAATCTACCTCTGGGTGTAAATCTCCTAAAATCGTAAGTAATTCTTCCATTTTAATTCTCCTTCATAATTATAATTTGATTTCAATTCAGAATATAAAAACTACTTGCTATACATCTTGCTTAATGTTACACGGTCAATTTTGCCATTGGCTGTGAATGGCATTTCCTCTAATCTATTTACCTTGTTTGGTAGCATGTAGCGTGGTAGCTTTGTTTTAAGCGCTTTGATAAGGTCGCCTTCTGTGATGTCACCTACATAGTAAAGCACTATCTTCCCTTGTTCCTTGGCGTAGATGCAGCCTGATAGTTTGATTTCAGGCACAAGGTTTACGTTAGCTTCAATTTCGCCAAGCTCAATGCGGTGTCCCATGTGTTTTATCTGAAAATCTTTTCTTGAATGGAACACAAGCTCGCCGTATTCGTTGATATGACCTATGTCACCCGTGCGATAAATAATTTCTGGATAGGCTGTGTTAAGGGGATTTTGCACATATGCTTCGCTAGTCTTCTCGGGGTTGTTGTAGTATCCGAGTGTGACAGAGGTGCCGCGAATACAGATTTCCCCCTGTTCTCCATCTGTTGCAAGTGTGTTGTCATCTTTAAGTAGCAGAATCTCTGTATTCTTAAACGGAAATCCCACCGGGATCACCTCATCATCTGCAAAGTCGCGAGTAACCGGATAATAACAACACATTCCTGTGCCCTCAGTGGGGCCATATAGGTTGAAAAACTTTGCCTCAGGCAGGGCCTCTCTCCATAGTCTAAACTGTTTGATAGGAAATACCTCACTGCCAAAGGCTATAGTACGAAGTGTGTGTGGAATCACTGTATCAAAGGTACCAAAAGCACTTATCATGGTAAGGGCCGATACTACCCAGCATATCGTATTAATCCCGTGCTCATTGATATACTCTACCAGCTTGATTGGGAACATAAAGTAGCTGTGAGGAATCAGGTAAGTGGTCGCTCCAAATTTAAGTGTAGGGTAAAGTTCCTTAAGGCAGGCATCAAAATACAGTGGAGTCTGATTGCCAAAAACAGTGTCTTCGTCAAATCCCAATGTTTCCGATAGCTGTTCTATATAGTCAATAACCGACCTGTGGCAGGCACATACTCCCTTAGGTACCCCGGTAGAGCCGGAGGTAAATACTATGTATATAGGGTCTGTATCTATAGCCTTTTTTCTAACTGCAGCCAAAGCAGCCTCATCTGAATTCGTATTTACGATATCACCAAATAGAAGTATATCAGCCTGATAATCAAACCCCTCTGCAATCTCAACGGTGGATTCATCACAGATAATTACCCTTGGCTTGCAGTTTTCTAAAATAAGATTAATACGAGTTGATGGCATCTCACTATCAATGGGAACATAATAGCAGCCTGCATTTATAACACCAAAAAATGCGGCAATAGTGTTAGGGCTTTTTTTCATGAACACTATTACCGGCTCTCTCTTTAAACCTTTGTTAAGTAAATGAGTTCCTACGGAATCCATAATGTTTTTCACATCTGAAAATGAAAGCTTAACCTCATCATCCGCATAAGCTATTTTGTCTGGTACCCGTGATAAGCTTTCGTTTAAATAGTCTAGTACGTTGTTTTGCATAATGACACCTCATTTTGTTATTAATTCTTCATATTCACTGCGAAGACTTGCGCATTTTTTTACACAGTCCGCAGCAAGGACATCTAAGATATCAAGCACTTTATCTCCCACGTTGTGATCACGTTTTACAATAGAAAGCTCAGTGCAGCCAAGTATTATTACATCCGCCCCTGCCTCTATAAGCTCCGTCTTAATTAGCTCAAACTCTTTCATAGCCACGCGTCTGCCCGCCTTAACGTCATCATAGATAATAGACATTACAAGCTTTTGACATTCTGTGGATGGATAGATACATTTAATATCATAGTCTTTAAAAACTGAATCAAATAGATGCATCTGAGCTGTGCCATCAGTTGCCATAATGCCTACGTTTTTAATGCCTCGTTCATGAAGATACCAGGCTGCTTCCTTTACACCGTTTGACACTGGTACAAATACACTATCTGCAATAGCATCATGAAAATAGTGGGCTGTAATACATGGCATAGCTATATAATCAACATTCTGTCGCTCTAATTCATGGGCAAGCTCAAGTATCTTAGGCAGAGGACTATCCTCAGAGGTGCCAAGTATATATCCTGTCCTATCAGGAATAGATGGACAATTATATATAATCATCTCAATATTGTCCTGATCTGTGGCCGCATCTGTCATCTCGATAATGCGCCTCATAAAATATGCGGTCGCCATAGGTCCTAGGCCACCGATAATACCTAATTTTTTCATATATCCTGATTACTCCTCATTAAAATACGTATATACGGTTCTGTCATAATTGTGAGAATGATAATGCTCATCAGAATATGCCATCAGATCTTCGTCTGTGACATAGAATCCCTTGAAAGTCTTATCAGTCCTGGGGGTAGTGTCAAAATGCCGCCATCCCTCACCACAATCTATCACATTCCAATAATGATGCCTGGTGGCTGTAGGAATAATCTCTATATCGGCATTTTTGATACCTGCCGCAGTGAGTAAAGCCTTGCTTACAGCAAAATAATTATAACAGTCTCCACGACGATTCTTTAGTCCATCATAAGCACCTCTAAGCCAATCATCTCTATCCTCACTCTCGCTATAGCCTATATTTCCCTGCACCCACACATAGATAGCATGCGCCTTATCATAATCTGACATATCATCTGTGATAATATCATCAAGCACCTCATCAGCCAGCTCCATCACAGCATCTTGAGTATATAGCTGTTCTATAACTGTGATAGTACCTTCCTGCAGGTCCATGTTGCCCATGGAATCAGCGGCAGTATATATAATAGGATATTCACCCGGTGTATCTATATCCACGTGGCTGCTATCTACTTCCACTTCAATATCTGTATCTACATTGTCACTCACCACTATGCCGGTCTTGAAACTAACCGTCTGTCCGACATATACCGTCTTGTCCAACTGCCCTGAGATAACAGGAGGCTCGATATCATACTCCTCCACCAGGTGGAGAGTAGCCGTAGCGGAAGTCATATTGCCCGAATCATCCTCCGCCACTATCATAACAGGGATATCTCCATAGTTATCAAAACTGATGCCTGTCCCAAAATATACAGATACACTGCCTGACAAATCTTCTACCGATACTATAAAATCTGAAGGCGTCGGTATCTCCTCTTTGGTGCGAGTCAAGTCCTGTACCTCAAGCTCAGGTGGCGTGGTATCATCCACCTCCAATGTACAATCGTAGGTAAAAGAACCTGACTGTATACCTACTGTATAGATACCTGCCTTTTGTGTAGTTATTACAGTAGAAGCTGTAAATTCCGCCTCTTTTTCCTCGTCCTTAAGAAAATCCTCCGGGCTCACCGAAGCTCCCAGCTCTACTACGCAGGTGGTATACACTCTATGAGTATAATCATAATAAAAAAAGGCCCCCACTGAGACAGCAACTAAAAACAAAGCCACTACCCCTATTGTGAAAAGCCTGTTATTTCGTGATTTACGCTTATATCTGCCACCAACATTTCCCATGATAATTCTCCCAAGTGTAACAATCTAATTACCACGCCTATATAGGCAATATGTATTTCACTGATTGCTACACTTAAAAATAATTTTATCAATCATGGTTATGGTAGTCAAATGCCATCACATTTTTACTATATAGGGAATTACAAAGTAATTTCCTATATAGTAAAGAAAAAAAGGCCCTAGCAATAATGCTAAGGCCTTTGACGTGCAATATAAATATTATTTTTTAATTGAGCTCATAAAATCAGGCATCTTGATATTGAGCTCAGGAACAGTGCTCTCAGTAGGAGCTGTCGGTGCGACAGGCTTCTGAAGAGGTGTAGGTGTCACAGTTCTATTGACAACAGGTGGAGTATTGGTGACTCCTGCCTGTCCTGCAGGTGCTGCCGCTCTATTCATAGAAGCAAGTGCCTCTGCACCTGTAGCTGCAGGTCTAGTCTGTGTATTATATACCATGCTAGATGCAGCATTAGGGAATAATCCCGGTCGTGAAGCAGTAGGCTCACCCAATCCTGTAGCAATAACAGTAACAGAAACTTCGTCGTCCATAGTCTCGTCAACTGTAATACCGAGAATGATATTGGCGTCTGCGCCGGTCATATCCTGAACATAAGATGTAGCTTCATTAGCATCATTGAGACCTACGTCACCACAGATGTTGACAATGACATCAGTAGCACCCTGTATGCTAGTCTCAAGAAGTGGAGAAGCTACAGCTGCCTTGACAGCCTCAAGTGCTTTCTCATCACCCTTGGCAGAACCGATACCTACGTGTGCCAAGCCCTTGTCCTTCATAACTGTCTGAACATCTGCAAAGTCAAGGTTGATCAATGAATTCTTAGTAATCAAATCGGTGATACCCTGTACTGACTGATGAAGTACCTGGTCAGCCATACGGAAGCTCTCGCCAATACCCATGCTCTTGTTACAGATCTCTACAAGCTTCTGATTAGGGATGACGATGAGAGTGTCAACGCTCTCTTTCAATCTCTCTATGCCATTGAGAGCATTGTTCATACGTGGCTTGCCCTCAAACTGGAATGGCTTGGTAACGATGCCGACAGTAAGGATCCCCTGTTCTTTGGCGATACGCGCAACAACAGGAGCAGCACCTGTACCGGTACCACCGCCCATTCCACAAGTAATGAATACCATATCAGCGCCCTTGATAGCTGCTGAAATATCCTCAGCACTCTCCTCGGCGCTCTTCTGACCTACCTCAGGATTGGCTCCAGCGCCCTTTCCTCCGGTAGTCTTCTCACCTATAGCTAAAAGAGTAGGCGCCTTGCATAGCTCAAGTGCCTGCTTATCAGTGTTGATTCCAATAAACTCAACTCCCCCAATGCCCTCTTCAACCATACGCTTAACAGCATTGTTACCAGCTCCGCCGACACCGACAACAATGATCTTGACAGGAGCTCCTGCCTCTTCAGTCGTAATGTTAATCAAAACTTTATCCTCCTTTTATTAAACCTCTAAGGGAGGTCGAAAAATCTCTAATACCAAAATACTATTATAATATTATAGTTTTTCACTGTATTTCGCAACCGTTTTTTGAAAAAACTGAGAATTTATTCCTCCTGGCTGACATCCTTCTCAAATACTATATCTGTGTTGGAACCCGAATAATTCTCTAGATGTAGTGTGCCATATAGTCCTTCTATCTGTGGGAGTATGAGCATCACCCTCTCTATCTTCTCTTCGAGGTACACGCTACTGCCTATTGAGATATTGTAAGTATCATATGCAAGGGTGATTCTGCCATCCTCGTCATAGGATACCACATTTGGCATCAGATTATTTTTATTTAAAATCTTAATAAGGGAGGTCAAATACCCCATCTCACTCTCACCGATAGACAACTTGGAGCCTACTACCGGCTCTTCACAGGTAACACCCTGTACCTTCATATAGCCTCTATCCACGAAAGTGTCGCTTATCTCCACTATTTCCCCGTCATAATTAAAATATATATAGCTTCCATCATCCTCAGCCAGGTAACCAAGTATGGTCTTTTCATTACAGATTATTGTAAGAGAATGTAACCCGGTTATATGCACATCAAAGGACTCTATAAACTCAGCATCACCCTTAGGAAAAATCTTATTTTTAAGAAAAGCATACACTGTATTGCCGCAGTATTCATCATCAAGAATATATCCGGTAATCTCATCTGAGGTATACAAATCTGTACCCTCTACTGACACATCCTCTAGAGGACAAAGCAGATAGGCAGCTCCGCCAAACAGCATCAAAAGAATCGCAATGCCAAGAATCAATTCAATAAATACAAGGAAAACCCCTCTTTTTTTCTTTTTTCGTCTCCTAGACATTATCCGTGCCTCCAAGCTCCATATTTTTAGAGACGCTCAGTGCCAGTCCCAACTCTGTCAATAAAATAGCAACCGATGTACCTCCGTAACTGATGAGGGGCAGTGTAACACCTGTATTTGGGATGGAATTGGTAACAACTGCGATATTAAGAATAACCTGGATGGCAATATGGGCCAAAATACCTATACAGATGTAGGAGCCAAACATATCTTTTGCATGTCCGGCTATAAAAAGAAGTCTATACAAAAGCAATATATATAGAAGGATAATGCATATAGCTCCAAATACTCCCAATTCCTCACAGATAATAGAAAAAATCATATCGTTTTGAGCCTCCGGAACAATGTACTTTTGCATACTGTTGCCCAGTCCCTTGCCAAAAAGCCCTCCGCTGCCGATGGCATACAATCCCTGCAAAGTCTGATAGCCTGAGCTATCGATATAGTCTTCAGGATGAAGCCATGTGGATACACGACTTCCTCTATAGCTGGCCATACTGATAAAGCCAACGATAGCCGCCACGCCAATTCCGGCAATCGCAAAAAACTCCTTGTTCATAGGAGAAGCTACAAAAACCATTACAAATGCTATTCCAAAGATGATAACCGCAGTGGACAAATTATTGTATACTACCGGTAAAAAAACCGGTGTAATACTTAAAAATATTGGAAATAAGCCCTGTAAAGTCCTAAGACTTTTAGGTCTCTTTTCTATTTTTCTGGCAATAAGAAGTATGACTGCTACCTTGCCAATCTCAGAGGGTTGGACGTTAATACCACCAATGCTCAGCCATCTGGACTGACCATTTAAAGTGGTACCGATAAAAATAACTATAACGCATAAAAACGCAGAAACCCAAAATATAGCAGGAACAAATGATGACCATCTTCGATAATCTATCTTGGTAGTAAAAAACATCCCTACAAATCCAAGGCAGGCTGCAAACAACTGCTTTTTGAGGTAATAGGTGGAGTCGCCGAATTTCAGGGAAGCAGCATATGCTGAAGTACTGTACAGCATAACGAGTCCTATGGCCAATACAAAGATGATAATAAGAAGCAACGTATAGTCAAAATTAAGAAGCTTCGCTATTTTTTTTCTTTGCCTGGATTCTCTTATTTCAGCTGCTATCTCTCTATCTCTTGCCATAAACTCTCTCCCTAACCCCTAGACCAGAAAATATGCGAATACGCATAAAAATATGGTAACTGTAGTAAATACTGCCACCACCTTCACCTCAGACCAGCCACCTAATTCAAAATGATGATGAATGGGAGCCATTCTGAATATGCGCTTACCCCCTGTAAGCTTAAAATATCCCACCTGCAAAATAACTGATAAAACTTCTACAAGGTAGATAAATGCTACGATCACAATAAAAATCGGCATCTGAAGCATGTAGGCACAGCCCACTACAAAACCTCCCAGTGCCAGTGAGCCTGTGTCTCCCATAAAAATCTTTGCCGGGTGTACGTTGAACATCAAAAATCCAAACAGCGCGCCTATCATGGCAGCAACAGCAGGAACGATATCTGAATAAAGTGTCACTGCCACTACTCCAAAAAATCCTGCAATAGCAAGGGTAACCGAAGTGGCAAGGCCGTCCAGTCCATCAGTAAAATTGGCTCCATTTACTGTGCCAAGCACTGCCAGAAACAAAACAACAACCGCAAGCCAGTTAATATCTACCAGTGCCCCGGAAAATGGAATCCGAAGCTCCAGCGATATATCCGAAAAATTAATCATGTAAATCGCAAAAATAAGGGTTATCAGAATCTGTCCCAACATTTTCTGCCATGCTTTTAATCCATCTGAGCTTTTTTTGAGAGCCTTAAGAAGATCATCCAAAAAACCAAGGACTCCAAAAGCTACTGTCAGATATATGATTGGTATTATGTGAGGAGCTGTCCTTGCAAAAAATCCCGCTACCACACCAAATGCTATTAGAATCATCACTCCACCCATAGATGGTGTGCCGTTTTTTAGCTTGTGTTCTTCGATATACTCCCTTTCTGTGTTGCCCATCTTGAGGCGCCTCAGAAGAGGTATGCATATAGGTGCCAGTATCAGCACTATTACAAAAGCTGCCAGCATTGGTAAAAAAACTTCTAACATAATAAATCTCCAATCTTATTGTTCGTCTTCATCGCCATTATCAGGAGTCTCTGTAGGGTCTGCCGTAGAGTCCTCACCCTCAGGGGTATCCTCTGTGCCACCCTCGTCTGAGGCCGCCTGTGCCGCCTCGGTAAGAGCTGCGGCCGCCTCTGCCTCCTCCTCGTCGGTCAGGCTGGACTCCACTCCCAGATAAGGAAGTGCCTGTTCAAAAATATTGTGCACTATCTCCTGCGCGAAACTACTGTGAGCCTGATCATCAACTGAAGGCTCATCAACTATTACATATACCACCACCTGAGGGTCCTCCACAGGGGCAAATCCGATAAATGAAACCAGGTACTTGTGATTACCTCTAGGTAGCTTCTCGGCCGTACCTGTCTTACCGCCGATGGTGTAACCTGTCACTCCGGCAGTCTTGCCTGTACCGTCTGAAACAACATACTCCAAGTACTCCCGCATAATATCGCCCACTTCATCAGATACGGTCTTTTTCAAAATAGTAGGCTCGATCTCCTCCACTGTGTTGCCATTGGCATCAGTTATCTTGGTAACCAAATGGGGCTCATAGAGATTGCCTCCGTTAATGATAGAGCAAAATCCTGAGGCTAACTGCACCATAGTGGTATTAAAGTTTTGTCCGAAAGAATTGGTTGCCAAATTGATGGCAGACTTAAGGTCGTCTTCGCTATAGATAAGTCCTGCGGTACTTGCCTCTCCCGGCAGGTCGATACCTGTCTTTTGACCAAATCCGAATATGGACTGGTACTTGGCAAAATTCTCGTAACCAATAACCCTGACCATCTGCATCAACGCATCATTGCAGGAATTGGAAAGGGTCTCTGCTATCGTCTGAGTACCGTGACCACCTTTTGAATAAGCGACACACTTAACCAACTTTGGATAGCCGCTTATCATCTCTCCACCATCGCAATAATAAGTCTCATCACCGCTTAAGGCTCCTGTCTCCAATCCCATAGATACAGTAAAAGGCTTGAATGTAGAACCGGGCTCATATGTATAGGTAATTGCAAAATTCTGCCAGATTTGATTCAGCTTATCCATTTTCTCATCGGTAGTCATGGCGTCGATTTCCTCTTGAGAATAATAAGCCGACAAATCTCTCGGGTTGTTCAAATCAAAGGAAGGATACTGTGCCATAGCAAGTATCTCACCTGTATTTGGATTCATTACAAGGGCAGCTGTATGTTTCGACCCCTGTGTCTTTTGGTCATCAGGGTGGTCAGCATTCCACTGGGCCAAAGTCTCGGCATTCCAATCCGCCACAGCATTTTCCACTATAGTCTGTATATTGACATCCAGTGACAGCGTGATATTGTTACCGTTTGTGGCATCTATGGTAGTCTGTTCTAAGTTGCTGTCCGAATTCAGATATCCATAAGTACGACCATTTACACCATTAAGTATGCTGGAGTATTTATTTTCAAGGCCTATAACTCCTACATTACCACTGCTGGCATAGCCTATAGTAGCTGCAGCCAGGCTGCCATATGGATATTGTCTTATATACTCTTTTTCAAACCAGATGCCGTACACTTTGCCTTTGTAGTCTTCGGTAGTCTTTTTTTCTTCAAAAGCTGCCATCTCATCGTAGGATACTCTCTTCGCCAGTACGTAATACTGAGACTTGGGATTGTCTGTAAGCTGAGAAGTAATGGTATCCTTGTCTATCTCGTCAAAACAATCTGTCACCAGGCTTACCGTGGTAGATATACATCCTTCGTTTTTTTCTTCGTTTTCGTTTAGTACCTTGCTATCTAAGATAACATTGTACACATCCACGCTGGTAGCAAGAACGGTACCTCTGGCATCCACGATGTTACCCCTCTGAAATGGAATGATAGTACTGTCATAATCCTGCTGTGACAGAACTATTTTTTCGTATTTGTCTCCGCTTGTGTACTGTATATACATCACACGTGCTATCAAACCAACAAAAAGAACGCAAACAAACCCAAATACTAGCCAAAGCTTGCGTTGCATTCTTTTTAAAATTTTTTTATTCGGTTTTATTCTTCTTCTTTTTTCGCCAGCCATCTTAAGTAACCTTCTTATGGTATGTCGTGATACTGACTCATGTAGTCAGAACCATCTACACTATAATACACTATTTGACTGCTGGTTGCATACACCATTCCAAGGTCGTTTATGGCTTTTTCCTTAATGTCTGACAGATTAGTGGTGGTGGCTATACGGCTTTCTGCTGCGTTGTTGTCAGCATTAAGTGTAGATAATTCATTCTCAAGGGATGCTACATTTGCCATTCTCGTAGTGACGTTGGTCTGTAGGGCTACATATCCCACTAACATAAAGCACGTAAGTGCCACTGCAACAATCATATATCCTGTTATCAATCTATTTTTTCTAAGCTCTGCGGCTCTTCTTCTGTCTGTAATCTTTTGGCGTCGCTTAGCTTCTTCTCTTTTTTCACGTTCCCGCTGTTCTCTTGTAGGCAGACTTCTAGCAGGGCGAACGTAGATTTCTTCGGTCTTTCTGACCGCGTTTCCCTGTTGGTAATAATAAGTCTTTAATTCCTGCATTTCCTAACTCCTCTTGCAATTAAAACTAGCATTATTCTCTCTTTTTCGAACCATTCTCTATCATTGTCTTCTCAAAAACTCTAAGTTTCGCACTTTTTGACCTGGAATTAACCTCTAATTCCTCCTCGCTGGGTAAAATCGGTTTTCTGGTAATTACCCTACCTTTTGATTTCTTTCCGCATACGCATACAGGAAAATCTTTGGGGCAGGTACATGGATCTTCGTTTCTTTTAAATGCTACCTTAGTAATCCTATCCTCTAATGAATGAAAGGTAATTATACACAGGCGTCCGCCCGGATTTAACAGGTCTATCATATCGTCTATATGATCTTCCAGTACCGATAGTTCCCTATTTAGCTCGATTCTCAGAGCCTGATATGTGCGCTTGGAAGGATGTCCCTGGCCAACCTGCGCTTTTCTTGGAATGCTTTCGGCTATGATTTTGTTTAGCTGTCCTGCTGTAGTAATAGGGGCATTTTCTCGTTCCCTGACTATATTTTTAACTATTTGCTTGGAGAATTTTTCTTCACCATAGGCATACAGAACTCTAGTCAGATCCTCCGGTGAGTAGGTGTTGACAATGTCTGCTGCAGTCATGGGATTATCCTTGTCCATCCTCATATCAAGAGGTGCATCATCCACTCTGTAAGTAAACCCTCTGTCAGCCTCATCCAGTTGGAAGCTGGACACTCCCAAATCAAGCATAATGCCGTCTACCGCTGATATGCCTAGTTTTTCCAAGCGATCCTTCATAAACTCATAATTGCTATGAATAGTGGTCACTTTGTCGCCAAAAACTGCCAAGCGCTCTCCCGCCGCTTTGAGTGCATCTGTATCCTGATCAAACCCATACAGGTGACCATTCTCGAGACGACTGGCTATCTCATAGGAATGTCCGCCCCCGCCAAGTGTGCCATCCACATATATTCCGTCAGGCTTGATATTCAGATTTTCTATTGTCTCCTTCAAAAGAACCGAATAGTGATTAAATTCCATTTATATACCTAGACCTAACTCTGCCATGTGTTCTGCTATCTCATCCATATCGTCATAAGAACCTTCCTCATTCCAGCGCTCCTTAGACCATATCTCTATCCTGTTTAATACACCCACTGAGACAACTTCTTTGTCGATACCTGCATATTCCTTGAGTGTGGCCGGAATCAGCACTCTGCCCTGCTTGTCTACTTCGCATTCGGCTGCGCCTGCAAAGAAGAATCTCGAGAACTTTCTGGCATCTTTTGTGGTGCGTGGAATCTCGCGGAATTTTTCCTCGATATTTTGCCACTCGCTAAGTGGATATACAAACAAGCATCCATCCAGACCTTTGGTGGCTACGAAGTGATCTCCCAATTGTTCACGAAACTTAGCAGGCATAATAAGACGATTTTTCGCGTCAATATTGTGACTGTACTCCCCCATGAACATGAGATTCTTCCTCCTTTCCGGTCCGGATCTATTTATGCACCACTTTGTGACACATTCACTCCACTTTCCTCCACTTTTAACTATATTTTATACCATAAACTTCTTATTAGCAAGCCGCAAGCCGTGAAAATTCAGTGTTTTCTAGATGTGGTATAAAGTGGAGTCCTTTCCCACAAAAAACACAATATCTGTAAAAAAGACAACAAAAAAAGACATTGGAAACTCCAATGTCTTCAAAAAAATACAAATTTTAGTTTTTATTTTTCTGCAAGTGGTAGTAATATAATCCGCATCCTAATACTACGAGTATGCCTGCTATCATCTGAGAAACAGGAATATCGGTGCCCCATAGCTTGAGCTGGTCAGTCCGAAGACTCTCAATCCAAAAACGCCCTGCACCATATCCAATCAGATAAATAAAAAATATCTGTCCTTCAAATCTCTTTCTCCTGCTGATCCACAGCATAATCATAAGCAAGCAAAGATTCCACAATGACTCGTACAAAAAAGTAGGATGTACAGAGACATAATCTACTCCATTTATCTGCACAAGATGCTCTATCATCTCCGCAGTGATATCTGTCTGGCTCCTAACGGCATTAAGAGGTAGCAGCATAGCAAAAAGTCCATCGCAATATTTACCAAATGCCTCTCTGTTAAAAAAATTGCCCCAACGACCAAATATCTGTCCTATCACAACGCCAAAGAGACAAATATCCATCACTGACAGAAAATTAAGCTTTTTTACTTTGCAGAGCACAGCCACACAGGCAATGCCTGCCAACACGCCACCATATATAGCTAATCCGCCCTGCCTGATATTAAAGACACTTATCGGATTATCCTTATAATAATCCCAGGCAAAAACCACGTAGTATATACGAGCTCCTATCACTCCGACGATAATCGTAATAATGCAAATATCCAAAAATGTATCTTCATTGAAACCTAATCTTTTGGCCTCTTTTAAAATAAAACTCACGCCAACCAACATACCTATGGCTATAATAACGCCATAATAAGCAATGAAAAAGGATCCAATATAGAATCCTTTTTCAACGTTATCCAATGTGATATGAAGATTGGGAAATATAATGCTGCTATCCAATCCGGTATCTCCATTTATTCTACATCATTAAAGAGCTGATAAATCTCTATCTTTAATGCGTCGGTATCAGTCATGCCTACAAAAATACATCCATACTCAAACATATTATCGTCAAGCTTATTTGTTCTGACTACTTTAAATACGGTATCAATAGTCTCCTTGGTCCAAATCTGAATCCTGGCATCAAAGCATGCTCCTATTTCAAACTCGTGTTCCGGAACCCTGAAAGCCAATCCTGTCTTTGATATATTTGTAACTTCAACATCCATATATTTTACAGTAGTGATGTTGTCCTCATCGATGCGCTCGATTTCTACTTTTACATTGATATCAAGACGTTTGTGTTTTCTTTTTTCTTCCATCCTCGTAACCTCCCGTTCGTTAAGCCTTAGGCTTTGAGATTAATACCTTTATTTTTCAGCTTCTCTACTATATTATCAACTACCTTTTGGACTTCGTCGTGAGTCAATGTACGCTCATCATCTCCAAACAAAAGTCTGACAGTAATTGATTTGCTTGTGCCATCTGAATATACATCGGTAACACCTACTTTTTTCAAGATGGCATCTGCGCTCTCTTTTATTGTATCATTTATTTCAGAAAATTTCTCTGCTACAAATGATAAATCTACCTCGATTGAAGGATATTTTGATGGCTCTTCGTATACAATAGGATCTCCTGCTATCTTAGCCAGTGCCTCAACATCCAACTCGGCATATACTATCTGAGCCTTTTTATCTATTTTTTTAGAAACTACAGGATGAGCGACTCCTATCTCACCAATATCTATGCCATCAAGTAACAGAGCATTTAGGTTCTTGGGGTGCTGATATGAATGAGTAGCTTCTTTTTTAGCGTAAGTAAGTGGCTTATGCTTTAAGTCATCTACCATCTCAGCAAGCATATCTCTCAATTCAAAATACAGCTTCTCGAGGCTCTTGGTCTTTGAGAACAGGGTAATGCAAAGCTTTTTATGCTCCTCACAAAGTCCATCTTCTTTCACGCCGTTAACAACTCGTCCAACCTCAAATACACCAAAATCTGTAGCGTATCCTGTGTTGTAATTAACCTGGCAAAACTGAGTAGGCACTATCGAGCGTCTTATAGTCTCTATATTAGGATTGGTAGAGTTTGATAGTTTGATATTGTCCTCTACCTCAATGCCGAGTTTTTTGTATTCATCAGCATACTGCCATACATAAGAATGTAGCTCATGAAGTCTGAATCTCTTTACGAGTATATCCTTTATCCTGTCTTCTAACAGCTTCTCTTCTGACATACGTACCGGATATAGCGGCGCCTTAGTAGTGAAGACATCGAAGTTGTCATATCCGTAAATACGGGTGATTTCCTCTATGATATCCGCCTTAAGGCTGACGTCTTTGGTAGCTCTGTAGCTAGGCACGTCCACGTGGAAGTTATCTCCATCCTGTGTGACAGCAAATCCCAAAGAAGTAAGTGTGCTTACAATGTGCTCATCGCTAATCTCAATACCTGTATATTTATCTACAAAAGCCTTGTCAAAATCAAGAGCAACCTTAGGATAATGGAATGCATACTCATCAGTGAGAGCCGATACGACCTTAACGCCCGGGTCGATATCTAAAAGCAGCTTCATAAAACGTGCGATAGCTACGGTGGTCATCTCAGGATCAAGACTCTTTTCGTAGCGGGCACTGGCATCAGTCCTGTGAGCCAGGCGTACAGCAGATTTTCTGATGGATGCCGCATTAAAAGTAGCAGACTCTAATGTAAGAGTGGTGGTATCTTCCACTATCTCAGAATCCAAACCTCCCATAATACCGGCGATAGCTACTGGCGTATCGCCGTTGCAAATCATAAGAGTGTTCTCGTCTATATTTCTCTCTACTCCGTCGAGAGTAGTAAATGTAAACTCCTTGTCAAATCTCTTGATACGAATCTTTTCTACCTTGCGTGAGTCAAAAGCATGCATAGGCTGTCCCATCTCAAGCATGAGATAGTTTGTCAAATCCGTAAGGAGATTGATGGCTCTCATGCCACAATAATACAGGCGGATCCGCATATTCATAGGCGCCGTATTTGTAGTGATATTTTCTACCTTGAGAGATGAATATCTCTGGCAGAGCTCATCTTCGATTTTCAAATCTATCTTTTCGAGATTGTCATATTTGCTAAGGTCTATCTGCTCTATTGGCTTCAGCGGACGCTTGGCAATAGTAGCAAACTCTCTGGCAATACCGTAGTGCCCCCAAAGATCCGGTCTGTTAGTCAAAGACTTGTTATCAACCTCAAATATAATATCATCTATCTCATACAAATCCTTGATGTCTGTACCAACCGCCACGTCTTCTGTGATGTCCATAATACCTTCGTGATTATCAGAAATGCCAATTTCTTTTTCTGAACAGCACATGCCGCATGACTCGTATCCTGCCAAAGGGCGTGGAGCAATAGTAATATCTCCAAGTCTTGCACCGACTTTCGCAAAAGCTGTCTTCATGCCTGCTCTGACATTAGGTGCACCGCACACTACATCAGTCAGCTTGCCATCCCCTGCGTCCACTTTCAGCAGATGAAGTTTTTTAGATTCCGGATGTGGTTCTACTGACTTGATCTCAGCTACAACAACTCCGGACAGATCAGCCCCTTTATGAAAAATCTCATTTTCAACCTCTGCCGTCGCAAGAGAGAACTTCTGAATGAGCTCCATCTTATCAAGACCATCAAGGTCAACGAAATCAGAGATCCAATTCATCGAAATAAACATTTTGTAGTCCTCCCTTACTGCTCATCATCTGTAAACTGAACGAGGCTGTTGAGATTGCCACTGTTCAAATCACGGATGTCTTTAATTCCATATTTCATCATTGCAAGTCTGGTGAGTCCCAGGCCAAAAGCAAACCCAGTGTACTTGTCAGGGTCAATGCCACCTTCCTCAAGTACTTTTGGATGAATCATTCCGCAAGGGCACAGCTCCAACCATCCTGAATGCTTGCAGGAAGGGCAGCCCTTTCCACCACAGATCAGACAGTTGATATCAAGCTCGAATCCCGGCTCCACAAATGGGAAAAATCCCGGACGCAAGCGCACCTTGATATCTCTTCTGAAAACCTCAGACAACATAGTCTTCATAAAATATATAAGATTAGCTATAGATATATCCTTGCCAACCATAACTCCCTCCATCTGGAAGAATGTATTCTCGTGGCTGGCATCTGTAGCTTCATTTCTAAAGCATCGTCCCGGGAAAATTGCCTTGATAGGAGTGCCATCCTCTATAAGCTGCTTGCGGTACTTCTTATAGATAGCATTCTGCGCTGCTGAAGTCTGAGACTTTAACAACTGACCATTCTCTAAGTAATAAGTATCCTGCATATCTCTAGCCGGATGATACTTAGGAATATTTAAGGACTCGAAGCACTCGTAATCAGTAACCACCTCGCTATAATCCTCTACGGTAAATCCCATAGACTTGAAAATAGTCTCACACTGACGCTGTACCAGTGTAATAGGATGATAGCTTCCCTGATCAAAATATTCAGGTAAAGAAATATCAAACTCAGGAACTTTTTCGATTTCCTTTTGCAGCTCCAATGCAGCAACCTCATCTTTTTTGGCTGCAATCTTATCAGCCACTGTATTTTTAAGTACGTTGACTTTTTGGCCAAACTCCTTTTTCTCTTCTGCCGTAAGCTTGCCCATTTCTTTCATTGCAGCTGTCACGCTACCTTTTTTACCAAGATATGAAACGCGAATATTCTCAAGTTCCTCAGAATTCTTGATATTCTGAAGTTCTGCTTCAAATTTGGCGCTCAATTCCGAAATAATATCAACCATAGATGGCCTCCCTAAAAATCTATCTCAGGTTATAAACTAAACCTCACTAAGTAAAAATATTAACAGTTAGCCCTTGCAAATTCAAGCTATGAGCAAACTTTATTGTTACTATTCACAGTCCCGCTACTAAGAGCGGAACTCTTTCTATTAAGCATTTAAATCCGTAATCATCATAGCATCTCCAAATGAGAAAAAACGGTATTTTTCCTCTACGGCTTTTTTATAGGCAGCAAGGACATGCTCTCTGCCAGCCAAAGCTGATACCAACATGATAAGGGTGGACTGTGGCAAGTGAAAATTGGTGATAAGTCCATCAATCACTTTGAACTCGTAGCCCGGATAAATAAATATCTGTGTCCATCCACTCTTTGGTGCAAGTGGTTTGCCTGCCTCTGCTGCAGATTCAAGTGTACGGGTGCTGGTAGTACCTACAGAAATAACTCTTCCGCCATTTTGTTTAGTCTCATTGATGATATCACAAGCCTCCTGAGTCAATTCATAATATTCAGAGTGCATATGATGTTCAAGTACCTCGTCCTCTTTTACCGGTCTGAAAGTACCAAGTCCCACATGAAGCGTCACCTCGGCAATCCTCACACCCATAGCTTTTACCTCTTCTAAGAGCTCAGGCGTAAAGTGCAACCCCGCAGTAGGAGCAGCAGCCGAACCGTCATATTTGGCATATACCGTCTGATATCTGTCTCTGTCCTTGAGCTTATGAGTGATATATGGCGGCAATGGCATCTCGCCCAACTTGTCGAGTATCTCCTCAAAAATGCCCTCGTAACTAAACTCGATTATGCGATTGCCCTCTTCTACAATGTCAACTATCTTGCCTAGTAGCAATCCATCGCCAAAAGAAATCTCCATCCCCGGGCGCGCCTTCTTGCCCGGTTTGACCAGACATTCCCACCTGTTGTCACTGATTCGCTTAAGCAGAAGAATCTCCACCTTGCCACCTGAGCCAACTCTTGCTCCGTATAACCTTGCAGGAATGACGCGGGTATTATTGATAACCAGGCAGTCTCCTTCTTTCAGATAATCTTTTATGTCATAAAAATGTCTGTGAACAATATCTCCTGTATTTTTATCCAGTACCATAAGTCTTGAATTACTGCGTTTTTCTAAGGGATCCTGAGCAATCAGTTCCTCCGGCAGCTCATAATCAAAGTCTTTTACCAGCATTTATTTTCTCCTTAAAATCATTTTTCATTTTGTTCCAAGCCATACCAAAGGCTTCCGAGAAAAAGACATTTGCTTCCGCAGCCATGAGCATGAAATACATACAAAAATATAGCCAAAACATAAAAATCATCACCGTAGCCAGAGCGCCATACATGGAAAATCCTCTAAAGAAGCGCACCCAGATAGCCAGTATCATACTAAATACATACCAACTGACCGCACAGATAATCCCGCCCGGCAACTGACTAAAAAAGGTCAGGTGTTTGTTCGGTAAAACCGTAAATAAAAACGTAAATACGATAATCAAAAATACAAAAACAAAAAAGCTTCTAAACAATGGTCTTATGCCCACTACGTAAGCCAAAAAGCCATAGTAGTTTTTGGCGTAGTATTGAAGCTGTTGGGTAAATACCAACATCAACATGATGACAACGATAACCGAAATCAAAATCATTGTATAGAAAATAGATTTGAGTCGTCTTAAAAACCAGTTCCTTGTCTCCTGTATCTTATTGACCTGATTGAGTCCCACCATGAGATTCTGAAAAGCTTTGCCTGAAGACCATATCAGCATCAAAACAGAGATAGAGATAGCCCCCACCGATGCCTGTGTCACCAGGGCCCACACCTGAGTTATGTATGGCGTAAAGCTATCAGGCAAAACATCATATATCAACTCATTCATATAGTCATTGATTGATGGAATAAAACCTGCTATCCATACCAAAAGCATCATGACAGGAATGGCAGACATAATCATAAAATAGGCTGTCTGAGCCGCATATGCTCCTATATTATCACGCCCGCATTTATCCAAATAGGTTTTTCCATAGCCCAAAAATGTCCACATATTTTTCTCCTCAATGTACTGATTTTAGCAGATTTCCCATATAAGATAAATAGAAAGAAAAGAAACAACATAAAGATGCCATTGTAGCCATTAAAAAATACTCCGTGCCAAATAAATTCAGCAGGGAGTATTTTAATTTTATGATGTAAATAAAAAGTCTAACCCAAAATGCCGGGCCTATCAATTGACTCCTAGCCCTAGCTAGGTGGATCGCCGCAACTAATCTTTTGTCTTCCTCTGCTAATGAAGGCCTGACAGCCAACTAGAAATATAGGCATTCCATTTAAAGTAAATGTAGGTTCAAAAAGGATAAGTTAAATCGTACATCCCAGGTTAGATAAAAGTCGGTATATTTACTACCTAGGTTTATATTACACCTAATTTGTGTCTAAATAAAGAACTATTTTTTCACAGAAATCCTACAACTGTGGACCTGCAGCAACAAGTGCTTTGCCAGCCTCGTTTGTCTCGTATTTATTGAAGTTCTTCTGGAAGCGTGAAGCCAAATCCTTAGCCTTCTCTTCCCACTCAGAGGCATTAGCATATGTGTCTCTAGGATCAAGGATAGCAGGATCTACTCCAGGAAGCTCTGTAGGTACTTCAAAGTCGAAGTATGGAATCTTCTTTGTAGGAGCCTTGAGAACATCGCCTGAAAGAATAGCATCAATGATACCTCTTGTATCCTTGATAGAGATTCTCTTGCCTGTGCCGTTCCATCCTGTGTTTACAAGGTATGCCTTGGCGCCTGACTTCTCCATCTTCTTAACAAGTTCTTCTGCGTACTTGGTAGGATGAAGCTCAAGGAATGCCTGACCGAAGCATGCTGAGAATGTAGGTGTAGGCTCTGTAATACCTCTCTCTGTACCTGCAAGCTTAGCTGTAAATCCTGAAAGGAAGTAGTACTTAGTCTGCTCAGGTGTAAGGATAGATACAGGAGGAAGTACTCCAAAGGCATCAGCTGAAAGGAAGATAACATTGTCAGCATCAGGACCTGATGAAATCTTGTTTACCTTCTGAGCAATCTTATCGATAAACTCGATTGGATAAGATACACGAGTGTTCTCTGTGGTGCTCTTGTCATCAAAATCAATCTTGCCGTCGTCAGCAACTGTAACGTTTTCAAGAAGAGCGTTTCTCTTGATAGCATTGTAGATATCAGGCTCAGACTCCTTATCAAGTCCGATTACCTTGGCGTAGCAGCCACCTTCGAGGTTGAATACACCGTTGTCATCCCAGCCGTGCTCATCGTCACCGATAAGGAGACGCTTAGGATCTGTAGAAAGTGTAGTCTTACCTGTTCCTGAAAGACCAAAGAAGATAGCTGTGTGCTTACCTTCCATATCAGTGTTTGCAGAGCAGTGCATAGAAGCCATGCCCTTGAGTGGAAGGAAGTAATTCTGCATAGAGAAGAGACCCTTCTTCATCTCTCCACCGTACCATGTATTTAAGATAACCTGCTCTTTGCTGGTAACATTGAAAAGAACAGCTGTCTCAGAATTGAGACCAAGCTCCTTGTAGTTTTCTACTTTAGCCTTTGATGCGTTGTAAACAACGAAATCAGGCTCAAAGTCAGCAAGCTCTGCCTCTGTAGGACGGATGAACATGTTCTTTACAAAGTGTGCCTGCCAAGCTACTTCCATGATAAATCTAACTGCAAGACGTGTATCCTTGTTTGCTCCGCAGAAACCATCAACTACGTAAAGCTTCTTGTTAGAAAGCTCTTTGACAGCCAACTCCTTACAAGCCTTCCATGCTTCCTGTGATGCAGGATGGTTATCGTTTGGATATTCGTCTGAAGTCCACCAAACAGTGTCCTTTGAAGTATCATCCATAACGATGAACTTGTCCTTAGGTGAACGACCGGTGTAAATACCTGTCATGACGTTTACAGCACCAAGCTCTGTCACCTTACCAACTTCGTATCCTGTAAGGTCTGCTTTTGTCTCGTCTTCGAATAACTGCTCGTACGATGGATTGTATACAACCTCAGTCGCACCTGTGATACCATACTTTGTCAAATCAACATTTGCCATCTGTCTTACCTCACTTTTCTATTTTTATTTATTATTAGCCGAACCATTCCCATGGTTTGTAACTAATTTTCGCTGATTACCATTGTAATTTTTCGTTAATTTAAAGTCAATGTTTTCCCGGAAAAATTGTTTTTTGATTTGTACAATTTTAAACCTTAATTTGATGCATTTTGCCATATAGATTTAGTCCTTAAATTTTTCTTAAAATTAATATGGAGATATTGCATTGACCTCCCAAAACATGTAAAACTTTTTTGACACCCTTAATTACTTATGTTAATATACTTAAAATTTAGCGTGATAAAGTGTTGAATTACGCTTGAATTTAAAAAGGAGGAATATGTTATGGCAATAGAGAACTTCAGCGAGATTACTCCGGAGCTTGAAAAATTAGCGGAGTTATCGAAAAAATCCTCATATATTGACCCGGAACTATACACTACCTACGACGTAAAGCGTGGTCTTCGTGATCTCAACGGAAAAGGTGTGCTCGTAGGTATCACAGAGATATCAGAAGTTAATTCAAAAAAATTCGTAGACGGCAAGGAAGTGCCTTGCGACGGTGAACTTTTTTATCGTGGATACAATGTCCGTGACCTGGTTAAAAATCTTCCTGCAGAACAACACTTTGGTTTTGAAGAATGTGCCTACCTTTTACTGTTTGGCTCACTTCCTACAAAAGACCAGCTGGATGGTTTTAAAAAACTTTTGTCAGACTATCGCTCTCTCCCACAAAACTTTGTGAGAGATATGATTATGAAGAGTCCTTCCAAAGACATGATGAATTCACTGGCGCGCTCTGTTTTGGCTCTATACTCATATGATGACCGAGCTGACGATACATCAGAGCCAAATGTACTGAGACAGTGTCTGCAACTCATTGCAAATTTTCCGCTTTTATCTGTGTACGGTTATGCTGCATACGACTATTATCACAATGATGCATCGCTTATCATTCATAAGCCAAGACCTGATTATTCTACTGCGGAAAATATATTGCACTGCCTGCGTCCCGACAGCAAATTCACCCCACTTGAGGCCAAGCTGCTAGACGTAGCTCTCATATTACATATGGAACACGGTGGCGGTAACAACTCCACTTTTACTACTCACCTGGTATCGTCTTCAGGTACAGACACCTACGCTGCCATTGCAGCTGCCTTAGGTTCATTGAAAGGGCCCAAGCACGGTGGCGCCAATATAAAAGTTGTTCGCATGTTTGAGGACATGAAATCCCATCTGAAAAATTGGGAAGATGAAGAAGAAGTCAGTACTTACCTGCGGGCTCTTCTTCACGGAGAGGTATTCGACAAAGCCGGTCTCATATACGGTATGGGGCACGCCATCTACTCTATCTCCGACCCAAGAGCTATCACTTTCCATTCATTCGTAGAAAAACTGGCTGTTGAAAAAGGCATGGAAAAAGAATACAACCTTTATGAGACAGTGGCCAGGCTTGCTCCAAAGATTATCGCTGAAGAGCGCAAAATCTATAAGGGCGTTTCTCCAAACGTGGACTTCTATTCAGGCTTTGTATATCAGATGTTGGACATCCCCGGAGAGCTTTTCACTCCTATATTTGCAATCGCACGTATAGCAGGATGGAGCGCTCATCGTATGGAAGAGATTTGTCATAAAGGCAAGATTATGCGACCTGCTTACATGACAGTATGTCAACATAAAAAATATATACCAATCGACGAACGTATAGCAGAATAAAAAAAAGGAGTTTTGCACCGGCAAAACTCCTTTTTTTATTCCTCTTCAGCAAAGGGGTCGATGGCAATCTCAAACCAGAATGTAGCTCCCTTACCCTGTACAGAGCAGACCCCATATTTCGCTCCGTGTAATTCCAGCACATTTTTGACTATGGATAACCCAAGTCCTGTACCCTGCAAAGCGCGCTTGTGAGCAGTCTTATCCTTGTAATAACGATCCCATACATATGGGATATCTTCCTGTTTGACACCATCTCCTGTATCTTTCACTTCTATTCGAATGGTGTTATCTTCTACTTTTTGAATGACTGTTACCTTCTTGTCATCCCCCGTGTAATTGATGGCATTGTTGACCAGATTATATAGCACCTGATACATCTTTTGCTCATCCGCATATACGTTAACTTCTCTGTCATAAATAAAATCTATGGTATATCCTTCCACCTCTCGAAGCTTATTGTAACGCTCTAGGACATGGCGGATACTCTCAGTAATATTGTACTCCTCAGGCTTGATGGCTATTGTGCCCGCTTTTAGCTTGGATATATCCAACATGTCATTTACAAGCCCACTTAAGCGTTCTGTCTCATCTATAATCACCTGCACATTTTCCGGAGTGTTCTCTCCAGGGATATCTCTCATCACTTCCGCATATCCTTTTATCATGGTCAGTGGTGTACGCAAATCGTGAGATACATTGGCTATCAACTCCTTTTGAAGGCTGTCTGCCTTGCCAAGTTCGGATGCGGCAAAATTTAAGGTATCTGACAACTCCGCCACTTCCATATAATCCCTGGAATTGAATTTAACAGCGTAATCTCCTTCGGCCAATTTTTTTGCACCATCGTTTATAGAAATGATAGAGCGTGAAAGAGTCTTTGACATTGCTATGGCAAGGATAAAGGCAATGATGACTATAGTAATAAATATAATCTTGAACTGAGCCTTTAATGTAGTAACCGTGGCATCAAGCGGAGTCAGTACGGAATTAATCATAATGACTTCCTCCGTACCTGCATTATCTATAATTCTGATATAGATAACAGATTCAGCCATATCATTTCCGATATTCTGCCTAAACTGCTCTTCCTTTTCCTCCTTGTGAGGTATTGTATATGCAATTTTGCCCTCTCCTTGAGCATTCTCTTCAGATGTGCTATCACTATCTTCATCCTCCCCATCAAAAGGAAGAATATTGTCCGGCTTAGGTGGTATGGTAACTACTGTATTTTGCATTTCACTGCCCTTGTACTCGATAACCGCCTCTCCGCCATTAGCGACTGCCTCATCATAAAACAGACTAAACATAAAATCCGGTAAGGAAGACATCTGAGAATTAGAAATATACTCAGCATTGTATATGGAATTGCCCTCGCTGTCAGTTATAAAAACAGCCAGATTGTTTGCCGCTGCCAGCTTTTCGATATCATCCGTGCAATCCTCATTACTCAGGCACATCTCTTCCACAGTATTGAGCACAGCCTCAGTTTCTTTGCGCTTTATCATCTTGTAAAAATCATTCAGATAAACAATCTGAAAAAGCCACAGTACCCCCAAGAGTACTATGGCAAAAATAACAAATATAAAAAATGTTCTCCATTTGATACTTATCTTTTCTTTTTTCAAAAGCCCCTCCTCATATCATCAGGCTTCAAATCTGTATCCCACTCCGCGGAGTGTAACGAGAAGTTTTCTGTATTCACCGAGACTGTTTCTAAGAAGCTTGATGTGGGTATCAAGCGTCCTGTCATCTCCATAATAATCATATCCCCAGACCTCAGTAATCAGACGCTCACGCTCCAGTGCGATATTTTTATTGCGAACTAAATAGAACAATAACTCATACTCTTTAGGTGACATATCTATACGTCTGCCGTCAATAGATACAGTTCTTGCAGTGAAATTAATCTCCAGTCCCTCGTACTTGAATATATCCACGGCACCTTCTTCAGGCTTAGATCGACTGGTAACTACATTAACTCGCATCATCAGTTCTTTTGGTGAAAAAGGTTTTACTACATAATCGTCCACTCCTGCCTCAAACCCATGTATCCTATCGTATTCCTCGCCCCTTGCAGAAAGCATAATAACAGGAATATCTTTTATCTTTTTTATCTCGCTGCAGGCAGAAAAACCATCCAGTTCCGGCATCATTACATCCATGATAATCACATCGTAATCGCCATTTGCCTTCACTTTTTCGATGGCATCCATACCGTCGCAAGCCTCAGAAACTTCATAGCCTTCAAACTCACCGTACTTTCTGATGATTGAACGAATCTTTTCTTCATCGTCAACAACAAGAATCTTTTTCATATAGTCCTCCTAAGTATACTTATCTACGTAAGTATTATTTTCGCCTATTTGTGTGAAATCTAAGTGAACCGCAATAAATATTTTAATGAATATACGTCTTTTTGGCCTTGGTCAAAAAGTATACAAACACAATATATATAGCAACAAATGCAATCAAAAAAGCTGCCGAAACCCATCTAGGATAATCTATCACTCCTGTATCTCCCAAAAGCCCCTGTATACCAAAGATCACGCAGAAGCCTCCAAATATACCGCATTTGGGCATCAGATAACGAGAAAGTCCCGGCACATCATTGCATCTGACCAACTCCTCTGCATTGATAAGCATGGGATCCACCTCTTTGTTCTTGTAAGCTTTTATGCTGATAAATGTAAGATAAAGCCCCAATATGCCTATTATTGCATCAAAAACAAGAAAAAAATTCGCATCCATTATTCAAATCCCTCCTAACTTCAATATATTATACCCAACCTTCACCGGCTTTTCTATAGACAGATAAGGAGTTTGCAGAACAAAATTGAGCAGATTTAATATTTTCTCAATTACGCCATTTGTCGTGATTTGTTTAGAAATTTCTGATAAATATGTTTGAATTGATGTAATTGTTATTGTATTATATAGATAAGAGATTTTACTTGTATTAATTGCGTGCGGGAGGGTTTACTCTATGGATATAACCAACAAAAAAATACTGATTTGTGACGATTCTATACTCGCCAGAAAACAGTTGATGGATGCTGTCAAAGAAATTGCCGATGGCGCTATATTTATCGAGGGAAAAAACGGTGCCGAAGCAGTGGAGTTATATAAAAAAGAAAAACCGGATTTAGTATTTATGGATATTGTAATGCCGGAAAAAGACGGCACCACCGCCCTTGCCGATATCAAAGAATTCGATAAGGATGCCGTCATTATTATCGTTTCTTCAGTCGGCACTCAAGAGCAGTTAAAAAGAGCAATCCAACTGGGCGCTAAAGATTTTATACAAAAACCATTTGAAAAAAACCAAATCAAAGAGATAATTGAACTTCGACTTGGAGGAAATTAATTTATGTATACTCAGTTCTTAGGTAACTATCTGCTTAAAAAGGGTATAGTAACTCAGGAACAGCTTTTTAAAGCAATGTCCCGCTTATCACAGACCCACATAAAGCTAGGTACCATAGCTATTTCCGAGGGGCTCATGACCGCTAAGGAGGTAGATGAGTGTCTCTATGTTCAGACTCGGGAAGATAAGCGTTTTGGAGAAATAGCTATAGAAAGAGGTTATTTGACTGAAGAGCAGGTGACCGGTCTTTTATGCCTTCAGACTCCCGACTATATTCTTTTAGGGCAAAATCTTGTTGAAGATAAAGTTTTTACCTATGAGGACTTGGAACGTATAATTTTTGATTACAAGAATGAAGAAGAATTGTACGACCTTAGTCTGGATGTAGAAAATGAAGAAGCTATAAGAAATATCATTGGAAAATTTTTTATTTTGGCAGAGCTTCCTTCTACGCCTCTCAACTTGATGTATTTAGAGCTTATGTTTAACAGCCTTATCCGTTTTGTAGGGGAGGACTTTTCTCCTCTTACCCCCATGGTTATCGACGAATATCCTATCACATTTGGTGTGAGCCAGGTAATAGTCGGGGATCGTGAGTATATCACACACATAGATTGTGATAGGGATACCGCTATAGAGTTTGCATCACGGTATGCCAACGAGACATTCAACCACTTTGATGAATATGTAATAGCTGCCCTTGAAGATTTTCTCAATCTCCACAATGGACTATTCGTAGTTAATTCATCAAATCAGTATTCCAGAAATATCACTCTGTTGCCTCCTGCCATTACCGAGGATGGCGTATTGTCCGGTCCAAACAAATGCGTAGATTTCCCTGTGGCATATCCATTCGGAACTATACATCTTTTGATTTGTTATTAATTTTTTTATAAAATCAAAGAGCTACCCGCGGCTAAGCAGGTAGCTTTTTTAATCTTATAATCCTAAGAAACGCTTTACTTCAGAGCACATATCATCTACTTCTACTACAGTATCATGGAGTACCTCGGCTGAGCGAATCTCCTCGATTGCACTTGGTACATCCACCTGTCCGAGCTCAGAAAGCTTGTCAACCAATACAAAATCCTCTTCGTTCTCATAGGAAGTGTCTATGGCTCCCATGACAGCACGTGTAAACTTGAATGGGCTGGCTGTCGACGCAATAACCGTAGTCTTGTCATCACCTGTCTCATTTTTATATTTACCATAAACGCATGAAGCAACACCGGTATGTGTATCGATAATATAACCTGTCTTTTCGTACAGCGCCTTTATTGTATCACCGGTCTCTTCCTCAGATGCATAATTGCCATAGAATGTATCCAGCTTGGACCTCATATCAGGTGTGATACTATACTTGCCTGTATTCTTTAGGCTGTCCATAAGCTCAGCATTTTTCTCGGCACTATCTCCAGCAATATGATAAATCAATCTCTCCAGGTTGCTGGAGATAAGAATATCCATAGAAGGAGAATTTGTCAGTATAAACTCTCTGTTCTTATCATACTCACCTGTTGTAAAGAAATCATAAAGAACTTTGTTTTCATTTGATGCACAAACCAGCTTATCAATAGGAAGTCCCATATTTTTAGCATAGTAGGCTGCCAGTATATTACCGAAATTGCCGGTAGGTACAACTACATTTGTCTTTTCACCTGATGTGATTTTTTCTTCTTTTAAAAGCATGGCATAGGCATACACGTAATATGCAATCTGTGGTACCAGACGTCCGATATTGATAGAATTAGCTGAAGAAAACTGGAAACCGGCAGCATCAAGCTCTTTTTCCAAAGCTTTATCATTAAACATCTGCTTGACGCCTGTCTGAGCCTGATCGAAGTTGCCCTTTATACCTACCACGTGGGTATTAGCACCCTTTTGTGTAACCATCTGGCGCTCCTGGATAGCTGATACGCCGTTCTTGGGATAAAATACCACGATACGAGTCCCCTCCACACCGGCAAATCCTGCCAAAGCAGCCTTGCCTGTATCTCCGGATGTGGCTGTGAGAATAACAATCTCATTTTTAATATTATTTTTACGAGCGGAAGTAATCATAAGGTGTGGCAGAATAGACAAAGCCATATCCTTGAAAGCTATAGTAGCACCATGGAAAAGCTCAAGGTAATAAGCACCATCTGCATATACAAGGGGCGCTATCTCTTCTGTGTCGAATTTGCTGTCGTAAGCACTATCGATACAATGCTTCAGCTCTTCTTCAGTGAAGTCAGTAAGAAACAGCTTTAACACCTCATAAGCAACCTGCTGATATGACATCTGTGCGAGCTTTTCAAGGGGTACATCAAGTGCAGGTATAGCAGTAGGAACAAACAAACCTCCATCATCAGCAAGGCCCTTTAAAATAGCCTGAGAAGCTGTAATCTCCTGCTTGGCGGTATCTCTGGTGCTAACGTACTTTAATTCCATGGTTCTTCCTCTCTTTTTCTTATTATCGCTATCATAAATAAGCAACAAAATGCTTGAATATGAACAGATACACTGTACCACACTAAAGAGCTAAAATCTACCCTATAATTCACCTATAATTTTAGCTTTTTTTATTTCATTATATATGTGATTTTTTTGTGAATTGCTGTGAATGGTCGAATTTTTATACCGAAAATCCGATATAATAATATGAGAGTTTAAATCACATCTCTACTCTCATATAACACATCACTGAGGAGACTTGCCATGATTACAGTTTTTAAGAAAAATTTTTTAAAGATTGTATCTATTATATGCTCTGTGCTTCTAACGGCAGTGCTTCTGTTAAATTGTGATTTTGATGCCTACGCCAGTGGCGAAATCTACATCTACAACTCAATTTTGACTTCAGACCAACAGACTGTCTATAATCAGGTCTTAGATAATATCGTCAAATTCAATGAAGACGTTTTCAAATTATCAGTTCCTCTGACCCACAATGATTTGTATATTACCATGAATGCAGTATATAACGATCACCCTGAGCTTTTCTGGGTAAATACCTCATATCGCTATGGATACAATAGCAACAACATGGTAGTTCAATTAAAGTTAAGCTATGGAATCGCAAAAAGAGACTATGCTTCAGCTTCTTTGGCTTTTAATACTGCCATTGACAATATCGTAGCCCAAGCAGCTGCATATCCTACAGATTTGGAAAGAGAACGGGCCGTTCACGATATAATATGTGACCTTGCCACCTACAAAGATGTAGGACAGAATCATCAAAGCGCTTATTCTGCCCTAGTAGATGGATATAGTGTATGCGCCGGATACTCCAGGGCATTCCAGATAGCCTGTCAGAGACTTGGCATCGTGTGCTATTATGTGACAGGCAATGCCAACGGCGAAGACCATGCATGGAATATCGTATGCATCGGCGGCAACTATTATAATGTCGACATCACGGGCGATGATACTATAAATGAAGCTTTGAATACTTACTCTTATCAATACTTCAACGTAAGCGATAGCCAGATAGCCCATAATCATAAACGTTCCCAGCTATCAGCCATGTTGCCGGCATGCAATACCCTCTAAAATCCGGGTCCTCTTTGCATCCCCATATCATCTTGTCTAGTATCACCCTCGGGTCCCATTTCACCCGGGGGATTATTATTGTCATTTGAAGTGGCGTCACCCTTTGGATTCTTCCAATCAATCACAGGCTCCGGCGGCTCACTGATGGTAAAGTTGCCATCGGTTATCTGTCCTCCTCCATTGTTTGTAATATCATCTATCTCCACAGTAGAACCATAGACGTTGGTATAACTCATTGCCGTTGCCGTACATGCCGGCAGTTTTGAACTGAATGTTCCCCTGGTATGATCCACACCTATAGCAGAATCTGTCAGATTAAAATAAGTGTATACAGATGAACCGTAACTCTCCGATATACTATCATCCCAAGTGACATCCACATTATAAAAATCACCATCCACGGCGATAATATTCCAGGCATGGTCTCCTCCGTCGGCTGTACCGGTCAAATAATAACAGGTCATTCCCAACTCCTGGCAAACCACCTGGAAGGCCCTGGCATATCCCGCACATACAGTGCTGCCCATCACCAAGGCTGAGTATGCACTTTGATTTAACGACGAATCAGTATCATATGTAGTAAGATCACAAATAGCATCATGAACATAAAGCTCCTTTTCTATGTCACTACTGTAGGCACTGGCACCACTTACAATAGTAGCTATGGCATTGTCAAAATTAGTCTTAGCCGTGGCTAAGTCCGAAGAAGATATTCCATAACTCAACTGCACCTGCACCACATTACCGCTTTTGTCGCATCCGTATTTATAAGATGTATTCAGCCAAAAAAGTTCGGGATGATCGTTGTACACCGCATTAATCGCTTCGCTAAGCTCATCACTGTCTACACTAGCCGCAAGTGTAAAAGTCTCGGTATTATATTCCAGAGCATTTGTATATATCTGATTGTATATAGCCTGCTGATTTTCATTCAACAGTTCTCTGTAAGGATATGTAGAAGCATCGAAAGTCAAATCCTCACCTGTATTAACAGGCTCAGCTATATCACCCTGAAGCTTAAGAGAGTCATCACCTTCCATATCTCCTGTGGGAGTATTGGTTGAAGCGCCTACATTTGACATCTGCAATATATCTATGCTGATGAAACCATTTTGATAGAGCAGATAGCCACCTTCTATCACCAGCACAATAGCAAACGCAATTATAATTCCTTTAAAAAATGCTGCAATTTTATGAGAACGGCTCATATTCTCTCCTCTTTATACCTATCTAAAATATCAACTAATCAAGTTTGTTACTTTGCTTATATCATAAATGAAGAAAAAATAGATTGCACTAAATAAGGGTGAAGATTCAGCTAATCTTCACCCATTGCACACATAACGCAAAATCATCATCTGCGTCATACTCTATTAAAATCATCTTTTAAGACTCTTTCGTACTGCCCTTTGAACCACGCACCTATACCGGCAGTATTGTCATTATGCCTGCCGTGCAATCCCTTGCCATAGACCTGCACACCAAAGGAATTCAACTCTGATAAAAGCTTATCATAGGCTGTATCATCATAATCATCCTCATACATATATGAAACAATAAATTTTGTATGACTAAAATCCGTATGCCTTATCTTGTCCCAAAATCTGTCATTAAGTCTGTCTATGGCTTCAGAATCCATCCCACCGCCATGTCGTTGCAGCAAATCCAAAGAAGTTGCAAATCCACCTGGGCGTTTCAGCCTTTCGTTTGCTGCTATATCACCCAGGCTGGCCAGAGGCTTGCCTAGGATCAATGCGTGGGGCTTCATATCGCACCCATAATACATAGACCCAATAGTCCCCATGGAAATACCTGATAAAATCAGCTGATCTGAATAAAACCCAAGTTTGTTCAAATAGGAATCTATTATCTTGACCATCAGCGCTTCAAACACGCTGTCGCCCATATAGAATCCTCCACCTTCAAACCGCTGCTCTGCTATCAGCAAAAAAGGACAGCCCATTTTTCTCATCATATGGTAACCTTCGAAGCCTTCCTGAGTCTTGTACCCTGAGAAATATACTGCCAGCGGAGGCTTATAATCTCCCGGATCGAAGTAAGCGAATATCTCCTCCCTGTCCGAGGTGACATACCGCTCTCCTCCCACCATGAAAGTTCCAAGACCTCGTCTGGATATACGGTCATGCAGTGCGATAATATCCAGCTCCCCCTGTCCTTTTGCTTTTAAGGAAATAAATATAACTCCGGGAACATCATCATTTTCTATGCATATTTCATTCTTTAGATTCTCTTCGCTAAAGGTCCACACATTTGAAATATCTGCTAGGGAGCCCGAAATAATTTTTCTCACCTCAAGCATTATTTCCACATCATCGCACTTTTTATACTCCAACCACAGATCCAGGGATTGGAATTTTTCCATAGGGATATTATATTTCCAAAAAACTATCTGATTGAACTTATCGCCATAATCTCCTTCCAGGGAAACGCTGTATTGTCCGTACCATTTGATACTACCTTCAAAGCTTTGGGCTACTCCCAAATGATTAGGCCTGCTCTTTTCTCCGTAGGTAAATGAAAAGTAATCTTTACCGCGATTTTTAAGCAAATCCTCTACTCCCTCAAGGGACAGTTTCTTTGCAAACTTTCTGCCCAGTAAATCCCATGTCAAATCATCGATTGCAAACCCTTCCAGGTAAAACATGCAATAAGCCTTTGTTATTCGACCAAGAGTAGCTGCTTCTTTTTCATTTACATTTCTATCAAGTATGACAATCTCAAAATATTCTTTGGAGCCCACCAGTTTATCGTTCCATTTTTTAGGCGAAATCCACTCGGGCAAATCAAAATTATATTTATTTATATTGTCAGTGACAAACAAAACCTTGATTGCTTCCATATATTAATCCTACTAGAATTCTCTCTCCTCCACCTTAAGTCCTATCGCCTTGTCTATAAGTGAAAATCCTGCTGCAAGGGGCACGATATAAAAAGCTTTTAATGGTACGATAAATGAAGACAGATTATCTCCCTGCAAAGCAATTACGATAATAGCTACCGCCAAAAGTCCGATCCAGCAGCACAAAGGTGTAACATCCCCGCCCTGACTCTTTTTTATGATTATCGCAATAACCAGCACTATAAATAAAATGCTCCAAGGTGTAACACATAAGATTTTGAGGCCTCCGGCAAATCCACCCATATGTTTTATATTGTATACAACTACCTGAGTGAAGAATTCACCTGCATTTTTAAAGTACCAAAGGTACAGGCCCATAGGCACTCCCACCGTAATAATGCCTTCTACCACACTAGCATAATAGGAGCGATACTTTTTGCCCTCGAGACCATCCAGTTTGAATTTGACAGCAAAGAATATGATAAGCGCAAGCCAGATAAATGCATAGCCCGGTTGCAGGAAAAATACCAAGCCAAAATCAATAGCCAACAGATATGTGTGATATGACAGATATCCACTCTTAAGCTGTCTGGCCACGTGATAAGAGGTCAAAGCCACGAAGAAAAACAATATTTCTTCTGCTCCGGCATGTGTCAAAGAACCCCAACCAAAAATTGTGAGAATTCCTGTTGCCACAAAGGCAAAAATCTCTGATGTAAAAAGCTTTGCCGTTTTATAGGTATACATAATGCCCACAAACAGCAGCACAAATTCCATTATGTAATGCACAAGCTGGGCATTTTCCGCCAGATAACCCAAGCCGAAAAACTCATATACAACCGGTCCGTAATGCCCATCCAGCTCCACATATGCCAAATATCCTTCTCTAACAGAATATGCTATGTCCAAAATTTCATTTTGAACATCCGTAAAGCTATTTGTAATCCAAAGATTGAACGGACTTGACAATGTAACTATGAACGTAAGAACAGCTATCAATACTACTTCCAGACATACTTTTAATTTTTTATTCATGCTATGCTCTCCATTGTAAAAATGTGATGTTTATAGAACTCTTCTATCATTTAATCAGTGTAACACTAAATTATGATTTAAATGTCAACAATACAGCTTTATAGCTTTTTATATTATGTTAAGGAAAGGATGCCGCAAAACAAAGTTTTGCAGCATCCTCTTTATCTACTATCTTCACACTATGAACCAATTAACTCCCAGTTTTTTACTAATTTATCTTGTTAGATTTCTCATAAAAATAATCTATCTTCCCTTCATTTATCCTGACATTCCCCGTAAATGTTATTGTTGATGATTCATTACTACAAACCACTTCATAATCATATTTTCCTTTCGAATCTGCCTTAGTAAGATTAATAGTTTTCACCAAATATGGAGTATCAGCGTAGCTTAAATCATAAACAAATGGAATTCGATTATTAACTAACTTGTTTAGCAACTCCTCCGACGTTATATATTCAATCGTTGCATAATAAAAATTGATATCTTCATCATTAACTTCTTCTGCTTCAAGAATTTTATCCATTCGTCCATCATAATTTGTTGTATAAATAAAAGTTAAAAACAGTTCCAGCTTACGCTGTGGACAATTAAAATATACAATTGAAGCTGCTATTACGACTATAAAAGTAAGTACTATAATTGTTTTCTTCATAATAATGACACTCTTAGGATATAACTATAATTTTAATCAAATCCTCCTTATAGAAAACCTATAACTTATCAACTAGCCAGGAAGAACTTATAGCCATCCATTTTATTACTTTTTTGTTTTCCATAAGATGTTGGTTCATATATGTAGGTTACTATACCATTTAATGACCCATTATAATTAATTAAAGCCCACTTTCCTATAGTTTGCATCTGATTAAATATTATATCGCCTTCAGTAACCATTAACTTATTACAATTCGCGCACTGCCAACATGCACCATTTACTATATAATCCTTATTATTTATAAATACATACCCATATCCATGTGCCACCATTTTGTGATATGGCAAACCTCCACATACTTCATATACATTAATCTCAGAAGAACCATCAATCTTAGGGCTCATCTCTATCAGATTGGTAGTATCCAAATTCCAACTAGCAGCATAGGCATTTAAACTGTTTGGTGCGCTCAAAAATATATTAACCACAAAAGAGAACATTACTAAAATTTTGAAAATAATTTTTCCATTCATTTTAAATCCCTCCTTGATTAAAGTATTGTTACTTCTGCTACTAACTTACATTTATACACATTTCAATCCATATGTCAATATATCCCCACTTGGTATATTATTCCGAGCCGGCAAAGTTTAACAAAAAAATCCTAGGAGCAATTTTGCTCCTAGGATTTTGATTATTAGATTAAATTATTCGTCGTCATCCTCTATATTAATAGCATCTACAACTTCTTTTTTCTTGTCACGAGCTATCTTAGCAGAAAAGGCGCTTATGATAATGAGGATCCAATACCACCATACTCTTCCACCAATTCCACTCTTTGCTTTCGCAAGAGGCGTTTCCTCGTCTTCTATAGTAGTCAAATCTGCATCCTGATTAATATCATCATCAAGAACAACTGCCAAAGGTACCTGTTCATCATTTATAGACATATCAGCATTCAACTCATTAAATGAAGTTGTTCTTGTAGGATTAGCTGAGGCCACCTCATTATATGAATTGATTGTCGTAGTATTTGTTACTGTACTAGCTGTGGCATTTGTAGTGCTTGCTGAGCTTCCTGAGCTAGATCCACTTCCTGAGTTGTTGCTTGTAGTACTTGTAGCAGTTGCAGAACTTGCACTTGTACTTGCTGACTCACTTGCACTGGTGCTGGCTGAAGTACTTGCACTCTCTGATGCTGATGCACTCTCTGACTCACTTATGCTTGTTGAAGTAGAAGTACTCTCACTTGCTGACAGCGATGCACTTATAGACTCTGAAGTACTTACACTAATGCTTGTAGATAAGCTTTCTGAAGTACTGATAGACTCTGAAGTGCTGAGGCTATATGATTCAGAAATACTCTCCAGCTCACTAATTCTCTCAGAAGTAGATATACTCTCAGATTCACTTATACTTGCTGAAGTAGAGGCACTCTCACTAGCTGACAAGCTTGCAGATATACTTGCTGAAGTAGACTCTGAAGCAGAAGTGCTCTCTGATGCACTTGCTGAGTCACTCAAGCTTATTGAGGTTGATGCACTCTCTGAGTCACTTAAGCTTGTTGAGGTAGATGCACTCTCCGAATCACTCAGGCTTGTTGAGATAGATGTACTCTCTGAGTCACTTATACTTGTTGATGTAGATGTACTCTCTGATGCTGATGTACTTGCTGACTCACTTGCACTTGTGCTAGCTGAAGTACTTGCACTATCTGA
>FLNY01004366.1_pt1 | contig 88272 bp, 63 predicted proteins | sample 1140381 | NCBI WGS metagenome assembly FLNY01 (sample SAMEA3878172, study PRJEB12797) | bioreactor metagenome | biome: Moose rumen | place: Sweden | collected 2011-10
TTTTTTGAACATAAGCAGCGACTTTTAATTTATTCGTAAATATACGAAAAAATATCCAGATTACAGCATGATTTGATAACTATTTTATATGATGTTTAACTTGTCCGACTTTTTAAAGTGGACTCTTATTTTAATAACGAAAACCACAGGTTCATGCTGATGTATGCCCCTGTGGTAGATTCTCATATGACAAAAATATTTAATTTGCAAAAATTCCGATACCCACTTTGATACCCACCTTAGTATAGTTAGAGAAGCTGTTGGTGGAAATATCGACGAAAAGTGCCGGTTCGATAGCCACCGTGCTATTAACAAGGAAGGTATAGCCCACTTCCGGTGAAATCAGAAAGTCGTTATAGTTTTTAAATTCATGAAGAAGTTTTGCACCTGCCCCGAGATAAATGTTGTCGTTGACATAATAGCGTCCTTTACCACCAATAAATATTTTCTGGCAGTCGTCGAAACGGATGTCGACCCCCGCCTCGGCAGAGAGCATGACATTATCGAGAATGAAATAACCGGCTTTAGCCTCAGCTCCGAAGCCGAATTTCTGATGTTTGCTATACGAGAGGTCAGCTCCCGTAAGCGATGCTCCAAGGAATTTTGTTCCTTGTTGGAATTGCGCAGATGCATTACCAGAGAATGCCAGCACACAAATAATTGTGAATAAGAACTTTTTCATTATTACTATTTGTTTAGGATTTTAACTATCGATTTCAGATGCTCACTAATTCTTTTGCAAATATAATAAAAAGTTGAATAATTGGAAAAATAAAATATAAAGAAGTTATGAACACCTTTGAAGAGTTATTGACTGTTTCTGTTGTTACGTTCGTCTTCCAACTGCCTCTTTTTTCTCAAGGCCCAGAACAAGGCAATAATAATCACCAGGAAAATAAGTATATTGGGTAAGTTTTCCATCCATGCATTGTATTGAACACCATAATAAATGTAAAAGATAGCTCCAAAAACAAGGAGAGCCAATGGCAAGAGCCAGTATTTATGCTGTTTCATGATTTTTTGAGATAATTATTAAAAATTTCTTTTAGCCGTTTGTCTTCCTTATAGATGAAAATGATGAAAGACGCCAGTGTAATGGCACTTCCAATCCAGTATGCTAATGTGGAATTGACACCGAATCCTTCAGGAGCGAGCATGATGTAAGAGACGCACACCATCGTCATGAAGAGAGCCGGGACAAGTCCGATAAGGAAGGCCATGCTCTTGTTGTTCCTTGCCAGATAAGCGGTGATGGTCCAGAAAGTGAACGCAGACAGAGTCTGATTCATCCACGCAAAATATCTCCAGAGAACCTCGAAGTTGATATTGAGCAAAATGAAGCTTATAAGGAAAACGGGAAGTGCGAGCAAGCAACGCTGATAAAGCTTCCGCTGATTGATATGCAGGAAATCGGCCAAGATAAGTCGCGCACTGCGCAATGCCGTATCACCCGATGTAATTGGCGCCGCCACCACTCCGAGAATTGCGAGAACGGCTCCAACGGTTCCAAGCCAGGAATGACAAATGCTGTTGACGATGACCGCAGGGTTTAACTTCCCGGTATCAGGGTCTGTCATTGCGTTGAGGAGCTTCTCATACGGTGTGTTCCCATCGATGGAGAGAGCATCGGCAAACTTGATAGCCGCGGCAGCCCAAATGAGAGCCACCAATCCTTCTGTAATCATAGCTCCATAGAAAATAGGCCGTCCCAGCTTTTCGTTCTTCAGGCAACGTGCCATCATCGGCGACTGAGTGGCATGGAATCCGCTGACGGCTCCACAGGCGATGGTGATGAATAGTCCAGGGAAAACAGGGAGAGGTTTAGCCGCTGGATGATGGTTATGTAAAGCAGTGGTAATTTCAGGGAGTCCCCCGTCGGTGAAGAAGATGCCTCCAAGCACACCAACAGCCATAATGAGCAGAGATAGTCCGAAAACCGGGTACATTCTTCCAATCAGCTTGTCGATTGGCAGCAGCGTGGCCAGCATATAATAGAAAAAAATCAGCAATGTCCAGAACAGAAGGAGCGACGACTTATCACCCCATCCGGCAGTAAGGTTGGCGAGCAAACCAGCAGGCGTAGTCACAAACACAGCCCCCACAAGAATCAGTAGGAAGAGTGAGAGGAGGAGGTTTATGAATTTGGCTGTTCGTCCCATCTCGCTTCCGATGATTTCGGGCATGCTGGCACCGTTTTTTCTCAAGGAAATCATTCCGGAAAGATAGTCGTGTACAGCTCCCCCGAAGATGCAGCCGAGGACAATCCACAAATAGGCTGAAGGTCCGAAAAGTATGCCTTGTATGGCACCGAAGATTGGTCCGGTTCCCGCTATATTCAGAAACTGGATGAGAAACACTTTCCATGTAGGCATAGGGATATAGTCCACCCCATCCTGAAGTGCATAACATGGAGTTTTGCGGTTAGGATCGGCATTAAAAACCTTCTCCACAAGAAGTCCGTAAAAAAAATATCCTCCCACAAGCAGTAGGACTGACGTTACAAACGTAATCATGATAATCTTATCTTTGTGCTTAAAAAAAAATATTTGTTGATATCCAGACTGAAAATTATTGCAAAATTAACAAAATAAAGTTACCTTTGCAACAAATAGAAAGAAAACAAGCAAAAAACACAAAAATGTTGAAGCATATCTCCCTATATTTTATATTATTTATTACATCTACAGGAATCAGCGCCCAAAGCTACACCACATACGCGGCAGGCGACATAAATCCATGGAACAGTTGTGTTCAATTTCCGAAAGAAGAGATCCGCGCTGTCTGGCTGGCTACAATTATGAGCCTGGACTGGCCTAAGACGAAAGCCAGAGACGAGAAAAGCATTGAAAAACAGAAACAGGAATTGCTGGTTATCCTGAACCAGCTTCAGGCAGCTCATATCAACACGGTGATTCTGCAGACGCGTATTCGCGGTTCAGTGATCTATCCGTCGAAGATTGAGCCATGGGATGAATGCCTGACCGGAACTCCCGGTAAGGATCCCGGCTATGACCCGCTTCATTTTGCCATCAGAGAGTGTCATAAACGCGGCATGGAACTTCATGCCTGGCTTGTGGCCATTCCGCTTGGCGACGCTAAAAAGCAACGAGGTTACGGGAACAGTTCAGTTACAAAAAGATTTCCCGCTTTCTGCAAAGCAGCCGGTGACAACTGGTTTATGCGTCCCGACAATCCCGAGACCGGTGATTATATCGCCGCCATCTGTCGTGAACTGTGCCAGAACTATGACATCGACGGTATTTCCCTTGATTATATCCGCTATCCCGAGCGTAACTACAACTATACCGACAATTGCAGCACAAGTCAGCGCAGGACGAATATCACGAATATCGTAAAGAAAATCCATAATGCGGTAAAAACCATCAAGCCATGGGTGAAGTTATCTAGTTCCCCAATCGGCAAATTCAAAGACCTGAGCCGCTATAGCTCGAAAGGTTGGAACAGCTATGACGCAGTCTATCAGGATGCACAAGGATGGTTGAGAGACAACATTCAGGATATGCTGTTTCCGATGATGTATTTTAAGGGCGATAATTTTTTCCCTTTTCTCTACGACTGGAAGGAGCATCAATATGGTCATCCGATAGCTCCCGGTCTGGGCATCTATTTTCTCGACCCATCTGAAGGCAACTGGACACTGAATGATGTGCGTCCTCAGATTCATGCTGCCAGAAACAGCGGACTAGGGGGAGTGGTATTCTATCGAAGCGACTTCTTCACCCGTAACTGCAAAGGTCTGTACACACAGTGTCAGAAAGAGTTTTTTCCGACGCTCAGCCTTCCTTCCAGAATGACTTGGAGTATCGACACCATCAGCCCGACCCGTCCGCTTGACCTGTATCATGATGTGGAAGGGGGATATCTCTACTGGATTGGTAGCGATGAGCAAGGTGAACGCAAACTGAACCTGAATGATGATGACTACGTTTATTATAATATTTATGGTTCAGACGTGTATCCTGTTGACACCCGCAGCGGCCGTAACCTTCTGAAGACCCGTGTGACCGGCTCGTTCCTTCACATGTCACCAGACATCTCCGGCTATGCCTACTATGCCATCAGCGCCAGCGACCGTTTCGGCAATGAGAGTGGCGCCACTCAAGAATATATGATGGAGATGAAACGCGATTTGAGGAGTGTGTGGAATCCACGTTCCCGTCTCCTTTCAGGCGAAGAGAAAGCAGATGACCGCAAAACGGCCCCTTCCGAATCCTCCTCCAAATCGAAGAATAAGAAAGGACATCGGTAAGCGGCCATAGCCGTTATTCCCATATTCATTCTCAAATTGATTTCGACACAAGGATGGCAGCAGACGTTGCCATCTTTTTTTACTGCCATCATATCGATGCCGACGAACCCGGTATATTTTTCTCCGAGCATTTCCGACAAGAGCAGCTGATGAGCGTTGCGAAGATCATCCAATAAGTCTGCATCACCGAAAACCCGAATTATCCTCTCTTTTATCTCCTCTTGTCCGGCAACCAGGTTTCCCCCATATTTCCCATTTATAGAGGCTTGAAAAAGCGAATAGCCGATAAATCGCGCTGAGCCATCGGAGAAGATATAAAACTCCATTGCAAAATCGAGCAACTTTTCATAAAAGACATCAGCGAGAAATCCTCCTTGTGTGCGTAGAAAGCCATTCAACCGTCGGGCAGTGTTTTCGTCGAATTTATCTGCAACAAAATTTCCTCTTCCGCTTGTTGACCAAGGCTGCTTGAATATCATAGCATCCTGGAGAGGTTCAAACGAATCCATCGACTTGTGAAAGCTCATGTGATGTCCGACAAGTTTCCCAGTTATATCTTGTGGAGAACGCGACAGGAAAACACCAATATAATATACAGCAAATTCTCTTGAAGCCAATTTACGCAGTTGCTGAAGGCATGCGTCAGTAGGCAGATGATTTTCCTCCACACCTGCCTTACGGTATTTCTCTTTTACAGAGCGGTTCCATCCCCAAGGAAAAGGTATGATCGTTTTTCCTGTGATTGTCGTCTGGTTTCCCTTAGAATCATAGACAGTGTTGTCAGCCAGGCTGAGAACATAGTCGTTATCACCGGCAAAGAGCAACGCAAGTTCAAAAAGTTGCTCTTCCATCATTGCCACCATGGCGTTGGGTGTAAAATTAGAATGATTATCGGCTAACGCCAGTTCGTGGGATGGATTAAAAGCAAAAAGAAGAGAAATATTTTCCGAAGTATTCAAATGGAAAATATTTTTCAAGTCGTTGATGATATCTTGATTTATCATTATCAGTTGTTGATGCCCAGCAGTTTCTTACCTCTTGTAGAGCCGTCCTCTATGAGCTGTTCGGTGTTCATATACAGGTTGTTGTAAATAACCGATATGGTATCCTGGAAGGAGTCGCCGATATTTCTCATGCCCTCTTTCCCGCTGCAAATGACTTTTAGGCCTTCTTTAACAATTGAGATATCGATATATTCGCCAGTAGTCATCGGGTCGCCGTCGAAATGCGCCGGTCCTTTTTCCTTGCGTTTGATTCTGAGGCTTTTGCACTTGATACGTTTCACATGTGGGTTTTTGTCGAATGTGCCGTTCATGATTTGGACTCCCATCTGAGGCGCTTCTATAAATTTATAAGGTTCAACAATGATGACATCGAGCAGTCCATCTCTGACGGAAGCACCCGGTGCGATATAAACATTGTTGCCATATTGAGAAGCATTGGCACAAGCGATAAGAATCGCTTTGTATGACACATGACTCTCTTCTTCATTCAGCACATCTATCTCATACAGTTCGGGATTATATTTCAAAGCATGCTTGAGAACGTTTTCGAGATATGAAGCAAACCCTCTCTTTCCCGACTCTGCAAATTTTTGAGAAATGAATGCGTCGAGTCCGACTCCGCAGGTACAGAAAAAAGGGTGCTCATTAATCATTCCATAGTCAATTGGAACGATATTGAGCTTATTGATCATTTTTATTGCCCTGATGGCATCACGAGGAATTCTGAGATGTCTTGCCAGTCCGTTACCCGACCCGGACGGTATGATGGCCAATGCTGTTGCAGAATGTACGAGAGCAGAAGCGACCTCGTTAACGGTACCGTCTCCTCCGATTGCACAAACGATGTCGACACCCCTGTTCGCAGCCTCCCTGGCAATTTGATGCGCATGTCCCGGGAATTCCGTATTAACAATAGAATAATTGAACAGTTGTTTATCAATGGTGCGTTCGATTTGATTCACAATAGTTCTTTTTCGGGAAGTGCCCGAAATGGGGTTGACAATAAAAACAATATTTAAGACTGGCTCCATATTATCCTGACCCAAGTGCTTTTTGTGGCAAAAACAAATTGAAATACAAAGTTAACGAAATCATCTGACAAAATACAAATTTTAAAATAGTTTTTTTGATATTTGATTTTTTTTTGCAAAATTTCAATGATGTTATATATATTTTTACTAACTTTGTAGCCTGTAAAAAAAATCGCCCCTATATTTTGGGTGTTCAAAAACAACAAAAGTCAAACGATATTATTGTTGTGCGATTATAAGTGTCACAACGATAATTAGTTAAAGAATATGGGTTTATTACAAGAAAAATTCAGTAGATACAGAGAGCCTCAGAAATATATGGAGGCAGGTATCTATCCTTATTTCAGAGAGATTGACAGTCATCAGGACACTGAGGTTACGATGGACGGTAAGCGTGTGTTGATGTTCGGTTCGAACTCTTATATGGGTCTGACCTATGACAAGCGAATAGTTGAAGCAGCGATCAACGCCATCAAGAAATACGGAACAGGTTGTGCCGGTTCCCGTTTTTTGAATGGTACTTTGGACCTTCATGTTCAATTAGAGAAAGAGTTGGCTGAATTTGTCGGTAAAGACGATGCTCTGGTTTATTCCACAGGTTTTACGGTAAATTCAGGTGTGATTTCCTGTCTGACTGGTCGTAATGATTATATATTAGGTGACGACCGTGACCATGCCTCCATCGTTGATGGTCGCCGTCTGTCGGTATCCACCTTTTTCCACTACAAGCACAACGACATGGATGACTTAGAGCGTGAATTGAAGCGTTGTCGTCCAGACGCATTGAAGCTGATAGTGACCGATGGACTGTTCTCCATGGAAGGCGATCTTGCCAAGTTACCTGAGATTGTTGAGCTGAAGAAGAAGTACAATGCCTCTCTGATGGTAGATGAGGCTCACGGAATCGGCGTTTTCGGTCGTCAAGGCCGTGGTACATGCGACCATTTTGGTGTGACCGACGAAGTAGATCTCATCATGGGTACCTTCTCCAAGTCCCTTGCTTCGATTGGCGGTTTCATTGCCTCAGACAGCGACACGATTAACTGGATTCGCCACACCTCTCGAACCTATATATTCTCTGCTTCGAACACACCTGCGGCTACAGCAGCAGCTCTTGAGGCACTTCATATCATACAGTCGGAACCTGAGCGTCAGGAAAACCTGTGGAAGATTACAAACTATGCACTTGATCAGTTCAAGCAGGCAGGTTTTGAGATTGGCGACACAGAGAGTCCTATTATTCCGCTTTATGTCCGCGACGTGTCGAAAACCTTTGCTGTGACCCGCAAGGCATTTGAGAAGGGAATCTTCATCAATCCTGTGATTCCTCCAGCCTGTGCACCTCAAGACACTTTGGTTCGTGTGGCGTTGATGGCCACTCACACAAAAGAGCAAGTTGACACATGTGTTTCTGCTTTGTATGACAGTTTCAAAGAATTAGGAATTCTCGACTAACATGCAAAGTCATCCCACATAACCCCTCACTGCCATCCTTTACACTTCGTAAAGTTTGGCAGTTTTTTTAAATCCCTTAAATAAGAACCGGGAAAAAGAATTAACTCAAATTAGAATGAAAAAAAAGGTAAGATTGATTTTAGAGGACGGAAGTCAATATGAAGGCTGGTCGTTCGGTTACGATGTAAACGTGACCGGTGAGCTTGTGTTCAACACGGCGATGACCGGTTATCCGGAAAGTCTGACCGACCCGTCGTATGCCGGCCAGCTGATTGTCATGACTTATCCATTGGTTGGCAACTATGGTGTTCCACCTTTTACAAAAGAGTCAAATGGTCTGTCCACCTATATGGAGAGCGGGAAGATTCAGGCCGAAGGTCTGATTGTGAGTGACTACAGCAGTTTCTGTTCACACTGGAACAGTGTTGAAAGCTTGTCAGCCTGGCTGAAGCGTGAGCACATTCCTGGTGTAAGCGGTATTGACACCCGCTCCCTCACCAAAAAGCTGAGAGAGAGCGGTGTGATGCGCGGTAAGCTGGTATTTTCTGATGGCGAAGAGCCTGCCTTTGTGGATTACGGTCACATTAATTACATATCCAAGGTATCATGTAAAGAGATCATGTTATATGATGGTTCTCGTAGCGTATGTTTCTCAGCCAACACAAGCAATGAGGGGCTGAATGCCCAACTGCCCTCCAGCGGTAGGAAAAAAGTGTTGTTGGTTGACTGCGGTGTGAAGGAAAACATTCTCCGCAGCCTTCTTCGCAGAGGTGTGGATGTTATCCGTGTTCCGTGGGACTATGACTTCAGCAACATCTGCTACGATGGTCTGTTTCTTGCCAATGGCCCCGGTGATCCGGATACTGCATCCGTAACAGTTGACCATATCCGCCGTTCGATGGAGCACCACCCTACCCGTCCGATTTTCGGCATCTGCATGGGTAACCAATTGCTTGCCAAGGCCGGAGGAGCCAAGATATACAAGTTGAAATATGGTCATCGTTCTCACAACCAACCCGTGAGAGAGGTTGGTACCAACCGTTGCTTCATTACCAGTCAGAACCATGGCTATGCCGTTGACAACGACACATTAAGCAAAGACTGGGAGCCTTATTTTGTGAATATGAATGACGGTTCGAATGAAGGGATTCGTCACAGGACATTGCCTTGGTTCTCCGTCCAGTTCCATCCGGAAGCCTGTTCCGGTCCTACAGACACAGAATTTTTATTTGACCATTTTGTTGAACTCCTTTGACACGCAGAATCATGACAGATAATAATATAAAGAAAGTACTGCTTTTAGGCTCTGGTGCCCTGAAAATAGGAGAGGCGGGAGAGTTTGACTACTCTGGTTCGCAAGCTTTGAAAGCATTGAAAGAAGAAGGGATTGAGACAGTGCTGATTAATCCCAATATTGCTACAGTCCAAACAAGCGAAGGTGTTGCAGACCATATTTATTTTCTTCCTGTAACTCCGTTTTTCGTAGAGAAAGTGATAGCCAAAGAACGTCCTCAGGGCATTCTTCTTGCCTTCGGTGGTCAGACCGCCCTGAACTGCGGTGTAGCATTATACCAAGGAGGTGTATTAGAGAAACACGGTGTAAAAGTACTTGGCACTCCTGTCCAGTCGATTATTGACACTGAGGACAGAGAGCTGTTCGTGAACAAACTGAACGGGATAGATGTAAAGACAATCAAGAGTCATGCATGTGAAGACATTGAGAGCGCATGTGCCTCAGCCCAGGAATTAGGCTATCCAGTCATTGTGCGTGCCGCCTATGCCCTTGGTGGTCTGGGAAGCGGATTCTGTGACAACGAGAAAGAACTGACGGCGACAGTCGAGAAAGCTTTTTCATTCTCCCCTCAGGTGTTGATTGAGAAAAGTCTGAAAGGCTGGAAGGAAATTGAATATGAAGTGGTTCGAGACCGTTACGACAACTGCATCACGGTGTGTAACATGGAGAATTTCGACCCGCTGGGTATCCATACGGGAGAATCCATCGTTGTCGCTCCTTCTCAGACATTGAGTAACAGCGACTACCACAAGCTGCGTGCGTTGTCGATTAAGATTGTCCGCCACATAGGAATCGTTGGTGAATGTAATGTTCAATATGCCTACGACCCCCAGTCGGAAGATTACCGTGTGATTGAAGTGAACGCCCGCTTGTCGCGTTCCTCAGCATTGGCATCGAAAGCCACTGGCTATCCCCTTGCCTTCGTGGCTGCCAAACTTGGTTTAGGCTATGGTCTGTTTGAATTAAAGAACTCTGTGACGAAGACCACCAGCGCCTTTTTTGAGCCTGCCCTTGACTATGTGGTCTGCAAGATTCCGCGATGGGATTTGGGTAAATTCCACGGTGTTGACCGTGAACTGGGCTCATCGATGAAATCGGTAGGCGAAGTGATGGCCATCGGCCGTACATTCGAGGAATCTCTGCAGAAAGGTCTTCGCATGATCGGGCAAGGTCTTCACGGATTTATCGGAAATAAAGAAATTAAGATTACAGATATTGACCATGGACTTCAGTCGCCCACCGACAAGCGCATTCTCATTATTGAGAAAGCGCTGGAAGAAGGTTATTCCATCGACCGGATCCATGAGCTGACCAAGATAGACCGATGGTTTCTCTCAAAACTTGAGAATATCCGTCAGACCTATCACGCTCTGGAGCAGGTGGATGGTCTGGACACTTTAGATGAAGGACTGGCGCGCCGTGCCAAAGTGGAAGGATTCTCCGACTTTCAAATCAGCCGTGCTTTAGGCCTTGAGAAATCGCTTGGCAATGAATCAGGTGTTGACGCCATCCGTACTTGGCGCAAATCGCATGGAATTCTGCCTTATGTAAAACAAATTGACACGCTTGCCGCCGAATACCCAGCTCAGACGAATTATCTGTATCTTACTTATAGCGGTGACAGTCATGACATTAATTATGAACAAGATCATCGGAGCATCATTGTTTTAGGTTCGGGTGCCTATCGCATAGGTTCCTCCGTTGAGTTCGACTGGTGTGGCGTTCAGGCCCTCAACACCATCCGCCAGAACGGCTACCGCAGTGTGATGATCAATTATAATCCCGAAACCGTGTCGACAGATTACGACATTTGCGACCGATTGTATTTCGATGAACTGACCTATGAACGGGTGATGGATATCATCGAACTCGAGACTCCCCACGGTGTGATAGTATCGACTGGTGGCCAGATTCCGAACAATCTGGCGCTCCGCCTTTCGAAAGACCATGTTCCGATTCTTGGCACCTCAGCTGAAAGTATCGACAATGCAGAAGACCGTGAGAAGTTCTCCGCCATGCTCAACCGTATTGGTGTTGACCAACCCGCCTGGCGTGCCCTGACTTCTTTGGAAGACATCAACGAATTCATCGATGAAGTAGGCTTCCCGGTATTGGTACGTCCTTCTTACGTTCTTTCCGGTGCCGCCATGAATGTCTGCTCCAACCAGGATGAGCTTGAGCGTTTCCTTAAACTGGCTGCTAATGTATCGAAGACTCACCCTGTAGTGGTGTCGAAGTTCCACGAGCATAACAAAGAGATTGAGATGGACGCAGTGGCCAAAGAAGGTGAGATTATTGCCTATGCCATTTCCGAGCATATTGAGTTTGCCGGAGTCCACTCGGGCGATGCCACCATCCAGTTTCCGCCTCAGAAGATCTATGTGGAGACCGTGCGAAAAATTAAAAAGGTGTCACGTCAGATAGCCCGTGAGCTGAAGATCTCCGGTCCATTCAATATTCAGTTTTTGGCAGAGCAAAATCACCTCCGAGTGATTGAATGTAATCTGCGTGCCTCCCGCTCATTCCCGTTCGTTTCTAAAGTACTGAAGCTCAACCTGATAGAGTTGGCCACAAAAATCATGCTTGACATTCCTGTTGAAAAACCTTCAGCCAACCTGTTTGACTTGGAATATGTGGGTATTAAAGCCAGTCAGTTCTCTTTCAACCGTCTTCAGAAAGCCGACCCCGTATTGGGTGTGGACATGTCGTCAACCGGTGAGGTGGGTTGTCTGGGTGATGACACTGCCACTGCATTGCTTGCTTCCATGCTGTCGGTAGGTCACCGCATACCGAAAGAGAGCGTGTTATTATCTACCGGTACCGGTAAGGAAAAGGCGGCGATGCTCGATGCCGCCAGGGATTTGAAGCAACATGGCTATAAAATCTATGCAACGGGTGGTACGAGCCGTTATCTGGAAGACAATGGCATTGAAAACACCCGTGTGTACTGGCCGTCAGAAGAAGGGCATCAACCTCAGGCGCTGGATCTGCTCCATGCCCACGAAATCGGCATGGTTGTGAATGTACCAAAAGATTTGACCGTCGGTGAGCTTACGAACGGATATAAGATTCGCCGTGCATCGATTGACCTGAATATTCCTTTGATTACGAACTCCCGTCTGGCTTCCGCTTTCATCCATGCATTCTGCAATCATTCCCTGGATGAGATACCGATTAAGTCGTGGGAAGAGTTTAGTAATAATTAGGAATCAGGAATCAGGAATCAGGAATGACTAAAATATTATGATATGAGGATAGATATAATCAGTGTATTGCCCGAGATGTTTGAGGGTTTTTTGAGTGAAAGTATCGTAGGCCGTGCCCGTCGTCAGGGGCTGGTGGATATTCATATCCACAATTTGCGTGACTACACAAAAGACAAGCATAAGCGAGTGGATGATTATCCGTTTGGGGGTGGGTCTGGAATGATTATGCAGATACAGCCTATCGCCGACTGTATATCTGCCCTTCAGGCTCAATTGAAAGAAGAGAAGGGTGAAGAATATGATGCAGTGATATATACGAGTCCTGACGGCAAACAGTTCGACCAGCCGATGGCCAACGAGCTTTCTCAACTGAAAAATATCATTATTCTCTGCGGTCACTACAAGGGCATCGACCATCGTGTGAGAGAGAAGATTATCACTCATGAGGTATCGATAGGCGACTATGTGTTATCTGGCGGAGAGCTGCCAGCCGCTGTGATGACCGATGCCATTGTACGTGTCATTCCAGGCACTTTAGGCGACTCACAGGCCGCCCTGGACGACTGTTTCCAGGACAATTTGCTTGCTCCTCCAATCTACACCCGTCCCGCTCATTACGAAGGATTCGGTGATGTACCAGAGATTTTGTTATGTGGTGACCCCAAGAAGATCCGCGAATGGGAATTGGAGCAAGCCATGGAGCGTACAAAGCGTTTGAGGCCAGATTTATTAGAGAATTAGGAATCAGAAATGAGTAACCTATTAAACAAAAGAAAAAAAGTCGAGTCCAAATATAAAGTAAATTATTTTTACTATCTTTGCAAACGAAACAATAATGAAATCAGTTGGACGGTCTGTCGCTGACCGACGCCGGTGTTAAGGCAGAGGTTTGAGGAAAGTCCGGGCAGCTAAGGGCATCCCACTTCCTAATCAGAAGGAGTCCGTGAGGGTTGAGTAATGCAGAAGAAAAGAACTACCCGTAACGTATGTATCGGGAAAAGGTGAGAAGGTGGGGTAAGAGCCCACCAGCGGTGTGGTGACATGCCGGCTGTGCATCTTGGGAGCTGCAAGTTCATGTATATTGGCGCAGGAGCCTGTCGGTACCGGCATCGCTCCATAACGGTGGTCCTTCCCAGCCAAGGGGTAGAACGCTAAAGCCATCTGGCGACAGATGGTTCAGATAAATGACAGACGTCTCGGGCACACTTCCCACTTTGGTAGTTGTCAGAGAAACAGAACCCGGCTTACAGGCCGACTGATTTCATTTTTTAATTAAAAATTAGGTCAGAATCAAATAATTAACTATATAATGGCATCAAAAAGACTATTTTATCACATGATTGTTCTGTTGGGATTAATAGCACAATCCGGTAACGCCCAAAATTATCCGTCGAAATGGACATTGGAGCAATGTATAGACTATGCGCTGGAACATAATATCCAGTTGCAGCAGTCTGTAATTTCGAAGCAGGAAGCAGAGGCAAACTATGAGCAGTCCCGTGCCGGACTGTGGCCCACCCTGTCCGCATCCACCAACCAGAATGTGTCGTGGCGTCCGTTCAGCGAGACAACAGTGAACTTGAATGGTGGTACTTTTACTACTTCCCAACGCGAAGTGAGTTATAACGGAAGTTATGGTATCAATGCCAACTGGACAGTGTGGAATGGCGGTATCAACCATCAGAACGTGAAACGCAGCAAGCTCTCGACAGAAATAGCAGATCAGGCTGTAAAAGAGACAGCGAACACCATTCAGGAACAAATTATCCAATACTACGTGCAGATTCTTTATCAGGATGAGGCAGTCAACGTGAACAAAGAGATATTGGAAGGTTCAAAAGTTCAGCGAGACCGTGCAGAAGTGATGGTAGATGTCGGCAGCCTTGCAAAAGCTGATTTAGCTCAGATGGAGGCTCAAGTGAGTCAGGATACATATAATGTGGTGAATTCAGAAGTGTCGTTATCCACCACCAAACTCCAGTTGAAACAGCTATTGGAACTGGTGACGCTGGAGAATTTTGACATCGTAGTTCCTGTCATTGACGATTCCAAGGTGCTGGAGCCTTTGCCTTCCGTAAAAGACTCATATACGCTTGCCCGTGGCCATCGTCCAGAAATCAGTGAGGCAGAACTGAACGTGGAATCAGCGAAGCTGGATGTCAACATCGCCAAACGCGGTTATTACCCTACAATCAGTTTGAATGCCGGTGTCGGCTCAAGCAACAGCAGTGCCTCCGACGACGCCATCTTCACCCAATTGAAGAACAATATGAACAATTCGATTGGTTTGTCGGTTTCAGTTCCTATATTTGACGGTAAGCAGAACAAAACCAACGTGGTGAGAGCCAAACTGGGTGAGCAGTCGAGTATCCTCGCACTTGAGAATGCCGAGAAGGAGCTGTATGCAGATATTGAAAGCTATTGGCTGAATGCGAGAAATGCTCAGGAACAGTACGTTTATGCCAAATCCAATCTTAAAAGCCAGGAAGCAAGCTATGAACTGCTTGATGCCCAGTTCAACGTGGGACTGAAAAATATTGCCGAGTTGATTACAGGTAAGAACAACCTTATTCAGGCCAAGCAGAATGTGCTGCAAGCTAAATACACTGCATTGTTGAATATCGCTCTGCTGAGGTTCTACGAGGGATTTAAGATGGAGCTTTAGAATTTCGGACATGGAACTTGCAGATTTGAACTTTAGAGTTTGTTTATTAAAATCACATCAATAGAAAATTAAAAGACCAATATATGAAATTAAGTATTAAATTATTATCCGTTGCAATAGCCCTGATAGGGATATACAGTTGCAAGAGTGAGCAGAAAGTGACATATAGTTATGCAAAGGCCAGCAAAGAGGATATCTCCACCAGCATCACTGCCACAGGAACGATTGAGCCTGTGACAAAAGTGGAAGTTGGTACACAGGTGTCGGGTATCATCAGCAAAATCTATGTGGACTACAACAGCTATGTGCATAAAGGTGACATCATGGCCGAGCTCGACCGTACGAACCTGAATTCAGAGCTGACATCCGCTGAGAGTAATCTGGCGAGTGCCGTCAGTTCTCAGAATTACAGCCAGAAGAGCATTGACGCTGCGGTTAAGAACATGGACATCACTTCCAAAAACCTGGAGTTGTCGAACCATGATCTGGAACTTGCCAAGAAGAATCTGGATCTTGCCAAGAAGAATGTGGAATATGCCAAAAACGACCTGTCGATAGCCGAATCGAATTTGTCGCGTTACAGCACCTTGTTCCAGAAGGGTTTGATATCCGCCAATGACTATGAGCAGGCTCAGCAGACATTGAACAATGCCAAACAGAGTTATAACAATGCCATTCAAAGCCTGAATCAGGCCAATTCGAGTTACAACTCCACCAAAACAGCTAACAACCAAGCACAGGAATCAGTGACTCAGGCCCGTCTGGCCTACGACCAGAGCCGCAGCGAGGCCGAACAAGCTCGTAACCAAGTGGAGGTTCAGCGTCAGAACGTGTCGAAAGCTCACACAAACCTCGGTTATGCCACCATCACTGCACCAATCGACGGTATCGTGTTGAGCAAAGAAGTGGAAGAAGGTCAAACCGTGGCCGCATCGATGTCAACCCCTACCCTTTTCATCCTTGCCCAAGACTTGACCGACATGCGCGTGATAGCCAATGTGGACGAAGCAGATATTGGTGGTGTGAAGGAAGGTCAGCGAGTTACGTTCACAGTGGACGCATTCCCTGATGAGGTGTTCCAAGGTGGTGTGACTCAGGTGCGTCAGGAAGCCACGACTGAAAGTAATGTGGTAACATACGAAGTAGTAATATCCGCCCCTAACGAGGAGTTGAAACTGAAGCCAGGCTTGACTGCCAACGTGACGATTTACACAATGGAACAGTACGACGTGCTTTCCATCCCTTCTAAAGCCCTGCGTTTCAGTCCGAACGAGACTTTGCTGCTCGACGGTGAGACCATTGAGGACTGTGAAGGCGATAAGAAAGTTTGGAAGAAAGAAGGCAACGTATTTAAAGCCTATCCCGTGACCATCGGTTCGACAAACGGAACGATGACAGAGATTGTGAAGGGTCTGAAAGAAGGCGATGAAATAATCACCGAGTTCAATCTTCCTCAGGAAGAGACGGAAAGCCAGCAGACAAATAATCCATTCATGCCACAGCGCCGAAACCGAAACAATAACAATAACCAGAACGGTGGTCAGAGTGGTACCAACCAAAACAACCGTGGCCAAAGTGGCAGATAACAAACAAGATGTCTATGGAAGATAATCGAAAAGTTGTCATAGAACTTCAGAACGTGAAACGCTACTTCAAGGTGGGCAATGAAGTTGTGAAAGCCTTACGCGGAGTAAGTTTCAAGATTTATGAAGGTGAGTTTGTGACGATTATGGGAACATCCGGTTCGGGCAAATCCACGTTGTTGAACCAACTGGGTTGTCTGGACACCCCGACCGAAGGCGAATATTTTCTTGACGGCACTCCCGTAAGGAAGATGTCGAAATCTCAGCGCGCCAAACTTCGGAATCGCAAAATCGGCTTTGTCTTTCAGAGTTATAATCTGTTGCCGAAGACAACAGCGGTAGAGAATGTTGAGCTGCCGTTGATGTACAACAAGAAATACAGTTCCTCCCAGCGTCGTGAGGCCGCCATCAAAGCCTTGCAAGCTGTCGGTCTGGGTGATCGTCTGGAACACAAATCGAATCAGATGTCGGGTGGTCAGATGCAACGTGTGGCTATTGCCCGCGCCTTGGTGAACGACCCAGCCGTGGTTCTGGCCGATGAAGCAACCGGAAACCTCGACACTCGCACCAGTTTTGAGATGTTAGTGCTGTTTCAGGAGCTTCACAGACAGGGCAGAACCATCATTTTCGTAACTCACAACCCGGAAATTGCCCAGTATTCATCACGCAACATCAACCTGCGCGACGGCAAGATCCGCGAAGACACCATCAACACGAATATCCTGGATGCCGCAGAAGCCCTGGCGGCTCTGCCTGCTCCACAGGATGAGTAGAGGTAAGAAGTAAGAAGTAAGAGATATGAGTATATTAAATTTGTTTAGAGTGGCGCTACGGGCTATTATGAGTAATAAGTTCCGTTCGTTTCTGTCGATGTTAGGTATTATCATCGGCGTAGCCGCTGTGATTATCATGATGGCCATCGGACAAGGTTCTAAAGAGAGTGTTCGCCAGAACATTTCCCAGATGGGCACGAATGTGATTACCATCCGCCCGGGTGCAGAGATGCGTGGTGGTGTCCGTCAGGATCCTTCCGCGATGCAGACCTTACGCCAGAAAGATTATGAGTTGATAGACAAGAACAAAAAATATATCACCTATGTATCTCCGGAAGTGACGACTTCGGGTCAGGCCATTTTCGGTGCTAACAACACGACGACCAGCATGTATGGCGAAGGCTTGGATTATCCGAAAATCCGTTTATGGGAAGTTCAAGACGGTGAGTTTTTTACAGAGGAGGATATCAAGAAAAGCGCCAAAGTGTGCGTAGTGGGTAAGACTGTGGTAAACGAACTATTCCCCGACGGAGGTGAGCCAGTGGGGAAGACGATCCGTTTCAAGTCTATCCCGATGCGTATTATCGGAGTGTTGAAAGCCAAAGGCTACAACTCGTGGGGTATGGACCAGGACAACGTGATGGTTGCACCTTACACGACTGTAATGAAACGTTTGCTTGCCCAGACATATTTTTCGTCGATCAACTGCTCCGCCATCACAGAGGAACTGACCGACGACGCCATAGCTGAGTTGACAGAGAATCTTCGTCAGTCGCATGAACTCAAGGGAGACGCTGTTGACGATTTCACAATCCGTAGCCAACAAGAGATGATGGAGACAATGTCGTCGACCATGGACACCATCACGATTATCCTTGTTGTTGCAGCTGCCTTCTCTCTGCTGGTTGCCGGAATTGGCATCATGAATATCATGCTGGTGTCGGTGACCGAGCGAACGAAAGAAATTGGTCTGCGTATGTCGGTAGGCGCCCGTGGTATAGATATCAGTAACCAGTTCCTGATTGAATCGATTCTGATTAGTCTGACCGGTGGCGTGCTTGGTGTGGTTGTCGGTTGGCTAGGCACAATACTCTGTTCCAACTTCGGTCTGCCTGCCTCCATACCTATGTGGTCAATTTTCGTATCGTTCGCAGTATGTACGGTGATTGGTGTGGGCTTCGGTTATTTCCCCGCTCAGAAGGCTGCCCGTATGGATCCGATAGAGGCAATCAGGTATGAATAGGTGAGAGGTGAGAGGTGAGAGAATAATAAGGCGCTATGGTAAACATAGTGCCTTATTTGTTTATCGGATATAGACTGGGCAGGAGACGGATATGCCGGTGTGGTCGGCTTTGAAAGCATGTGCTCTAACAAAGGCACCGAGTGCAATATTGTTGAGCTTAGGAAAATGATACTTCACCCCGATGGTCTCATAGAAAGGCTGTTCTACTTTTCCCGCAGATTTGCCGGCATACCTCAGAGCATAGAATCCGAAGGACATGGCCAGTGAAATATGATGATAGAAAGCCTCATGCTTGGCAGAGACACCTATTGAAAGCGGGCAATGGCGGGTACCGTTTCCCCGGTCCATTTCCCTGATATGATTCATATATGTGAGGTAATAGAGGTCAATACCCACACCCGTTGCCCACCGTCTGTGGTGTCGTCGCATATAATCAGCCTGTACGGCATAAACCGCATAATGTTTGAAGTCGTTGGAACGGTAGTCGGGATCGTCCGGTTCGGTCTCGAATTGTGTTTTCAACCAGTCCTGATAGAGGGTGCAAATACCTGCCGTAGCGGTGATATTCCAATATTTCTTAGGATTGAATTCCGTGTATTTCTTGTATTGGTCAGCCTTGAGCAATTCCTCGTAATACGGATAGTAAACAATACCGAGTGTCGGTCCGAAAGTGTTCGACCCTTTATTCGGACGTGTGATTGTCCCGCTACTATGATGATTGAATTCGATACCACCTTTCAATCCCCAATCTTTCGCAAATCTGTAAGTAGCATGGAACGCGGCACCGAAATAGATAGATATACTACTGGATATCATCAAGTTGTCAACTTGGTTATGGCGATTGTATTTCCGGTTGGAGAACCCCAATCCGATATTGAACTGGTAATCCGTTTCCCAGCGCCGATTTCGGAAGAAAGCCCTCTCAAAAGAAGCATAGAGAGACAGTGAATTGCCAAGTGCGGTATGATAGTCGACAGGCAATCCTTTCCCCAGGTCGGCATTCTCATCGCGGTGGAGATTGATGTGGTTATAGCTATTATAATTCAATCCCAATGCAAAAGTGGGATATCCATAATCCTGTGCAAAAGGGTCCTGGTCTTTTGGCAGAGACACATGTCTCAGTTGTGTACCTATCGTGAGTGCTCCGTTCCGTTGAACCAGTTCTTTTATTTCACTGTCCATGGTTGGAACGATGCAAGGGTTTAGCATCAGTTGCGCTCCCCAATGACTGATGGTATCGTTCTCTTCAGCGCCGGCCACTGATACGACGGCAAAACACAAAGCCAATCCACAAATTCTCTTTATCAGTCTTCTCATGATTTGTCCTTATACGCATCCGTCACATATAGCAGCCATGGAATCCAATACAAACAAAAGGAAATAGATGAGATAGAAACTGGCCTGTCGAGTCCTGGATGATAATTAGTAAAAAAGATATAAGTAATGAATGCCACCAGTTGAGAGGTAAGGAAGAGTGTGATGAAATACGTGGCCATTCGTTGCGGAAGGCTAACCGTAGCCATGTATATATCTCTCAAATTGAAAAACCGGCCTGTAGCATAGCCATAAATAACAGAGATGGCATAGACGACAATTGTCAAGATAGCAAACACTCCACGTTCGAGAGCTGAATTCCGGAATGTTCCGAAAGCGCTCAAGAAAAGATTTCCCGGTAATAATATCATCAAGACAACCAGTGAGATCAGCACTATCATGATGATAGCCACAAGCATATATGCTCTTTTCTGCTTGAGGTTTTTCGGTCCTGTCAGTCCTTCCAGGATAGCCGACTCTTTTACGACACTGATGGCAGCAGTCAGCATGATAAAATACCCCCATGGTGCGGCATTCAGATGAATCATAAACCTTGCAATCGCCCATCTTAATCCATCTGCCGACAACACATTACGGCAATCCCATCCATACACATTACCTATCCACGACAGGACAGAAAGTATGCAAATGGAAATAAGGATAGCCAGCGGCCATGTGTTGAGCAGTCGTTTCATTTTTCCGGGATATTAAGATTTGAGCCGATCAGTCATCGTCTGGCTCAAGATGGTCGATATCCAAAATCCGAAGCTGTATGGCTTTTGTGACGAGACGGGTGGCATTAACGCCATTGAGCCGTTCTCTTTCTGTAAAGAGACGGTTGATCAAGTCGTTCTGTCGTTTTTCCAGCGATTTCACTCCGAACGGCATCCCCCTGAGCTGAGCTATCATATCCTTGGTATATCCCAATGCGAGATGACGTAGGAAACGCTCATCATACTCATCGATATCATAATCGACGATTGCCTCTTGCCTCTGCGACTCACTTAGCACCGACTTGCGGAAGCGTGAAAGGATCTTTTCAAGAATCGGCTGGTTGAACACCAGCTTTTTCCCATCCATCACACTCTGCACATCGTTCTTCGTGAGCAATTCTCCACTCTTAAGGATAATGCCGTCGGCACCTGCATCGAGCACATCAATCCAGAGCTTTTCGTTCAGCGTCTCACCAGTGAAGATAAGAATATGAAGTTCCCGATATTCTTTCCTCAGTTTTCTGCAGATTTCCACACCGATGGTAGTGGAGCCTCCTAATCCTAAGTCAAGCAGCACCAAATCCGGCACATCGTTCTTGATAAGTTTCCAAAACTCCTCTTCGTTTTGTGCCGTACCGATGATGGTAGCCTGCGGAATTTCGTTTCTGAAGATTTCCTCGGTTCCTTTCAGTTCGAGTTTCACATCTTCAACAATAATTACTTTAAATTGTTCCATATTATAATTGACGGATTGACTGATTAAACAATTCCGATATCTGTTAATGTCAGTATTATGCTTTCTGAGCCGGTATGGTAAAGCAGACCATCACTCCTTGTCCGTGGTCAGTGGCAGGTTTTGCATAGATTCTGCATCCTCTTCTGACATATTCGTCGTGTTCTCTTATTATCTGCTTTGCTATCAGCATCTGAGCTCCTCTCAACACATTGTTATCGGGATTGTAAGCCAAGGTTTCCGGATAGAATATATTCTTGAATCTCTCTTCGTTCCACGACAAATTGTCGAAAGCAAATGCAAACTTAATGAAATCCTCTGACTTTTCAAAATCCACAGCCAATGTTCCTGGTTTTTTTTCTTGAAAAACCGCTTCGATGAGATTCTGGAGCAAGTATGAAAACATTGTGTGGTCGGCTATGATGGATTCAGTCTCAGGATTATTCAGTTTTGAGGTGTCGATGCTCAGCTTTATTTCCACCATCGACTTATTAGCACATTTCCGATGTAGATTTCTTATCATCTCCACCACATCGGTGATGGTTATGAATTTTCTTTTAAACATCGGTTTGTGAATCTGTTTTGACGCACAATCGGCGAGAATGCCGAATATTTCCTTGTAGTATAATGTCAGTTCGGAGATGGTGTTGACCTTGTCGCACACCAACTCATCATCGTGTTTGAATCCTTCTTCCTTGACATTATCGACAATCTGCCGTATCCTGTTTGGATAATACATAGTCTCATGCTTGATGGTGGAGAGGGTGTTGTCGATCACAAGGTTCTGCACATGGACGATGTTTGCTTCTCTCTCTGCCCGTCTCCGCTCGTCTTCAATGGATTCGATATCGGCATGGAGATGTTCCATTCTTACAGTGGAATAATAGATATTCTCCGCTGTGTATTGTGAAATCATTCGGAACATATTATCATCGTCCTTCTGAATATTCTCGGAGAAAAGCTGAAATAGGATCATCCCGATGCAGTTGCCATTATCTATGTTGAGAGGATATATTCTTGTCTTTCCCTTATCCAAAATGATTGTCTTCTGGTTTTCAGCAGCCTTCTGCAGTAAAGAAGCCACATATTCTCTTTTCGGACAATTTTCAGAGAATAGGAGTTGTCCGTCGTTGAGGAGTAGTCCGACTCCGTCCGTGCGTCGGATGTCATTGACTCCCTGGTGTATGATTGTCGCCAGTTTTTGTTCATCCTGGTTGTTGAATATACGTCTGTTGAGTTCAAGAATCTGCCTCATTGTAAATGTAGGAAGGATATTGTTTCTGTAGTAAATGAAATAATATACCATTCCACCGATGAGCACTGTAGCCAGCAAGATGAATATCAGGGTCTTTCGATTGTTGTTCGCCTCCTTAATTTCGGCACAGCTTTGTCCGAGGTTCTGATTCCTTGATGTCAGTTTATAAAGAATGGAGAAGATATAGTTGTTGTAGTAATAGAGATCTGTCTGATAGAGTCCGAGCGCAGCGATAGCCACCTCGTTTCTGATTTGCATAATGGCATAATACTCTGTAGGAAATTCCTGTTCAATCCATTTGATTTCCGCCATCTGTGAATCGTCGTAAAGCATCATGATGTCCGCTCCATCCGGATTCATTTCCAGATAATAGTCATTGAGTCGCCAAATGGCAGAGTCGGCATAGAGGAGTGTCTGTTCATACTGTTGCGACTCGTTCGAGAGTTTTGCCATCTCAGCATAGTAATTGGCATCCTGGATTGCCTGATTGTCCTGTGGTACATTCAGCAGACGGTTGACCGGGTCCACATACTCCACGTTGTCTGAACAGGCAATGGAGAAAACCTGAAGGATCAGAAGAGCCATGGCCATGAGGTTTCTCAATACTCCTTTCGGAAGCCGGAAGAAGAAACGGCTACCTTTTCCCAGTTCACTTTCGATACCAAACTTGCAGACACAGAACAGCGGATTGGTTTTCTTATATTTCTCTATGATACCCTTACAGTTGAGCAGTCCAAATCCGAATCCCTTATTCCGAATCAACTCATCGTTGTGGTCAGCTTCACCAATCTTACTGGAATCATATACTTTCTCCTCAAGGACAGTGTTGACATCTTCTTTTGACATCCCTGCCCCATTGTCCTGTACGGAAATCTCCACATAGGAATCTTCTTCCTTTGTAAAGAGTTTCACTTCCCCACCCTCTTGCGTATATTTTCTTGCATTCTCCAGCAGCGTATTCATCATAAAGAGCGTGAGCGCCCTGTCTGCCTTCACCACCGCCTCTGTCGGTTCCACATGCAGATTGATATTTTTCGCCTGGAACATCCGGTTGTTTTTCTGCATGATAGCGAAAAGCGGCATCAGTTCGAAACTCTCAATATTGAGTGACACTTCTCCCTGTCGGATTTTAATCCAGTCGGCCAGAATGTCGTTATACACATTGATTCTCTCTATGAGTTCTGAAACATATTGCAATCTGCCGTTGATGACAGGAAGATTTTCCTTTATCTGCTTTTTTCTATCTTCTTCAGGCAATGCATATATTCTGTCGTTCAGTTCCTTGATTTTATTCACCTCATTGACTGTTCTGTCGAGGAAAGGATTGATAGCATAAACGATTGAGAGACAGGTGGATTTGTTAATATACTGTCGTTTTTGCTCCTCGAGTCTTCTTTCTTTGCTGACCCTTTCTGCAATAGCCGTTTCCTGATGTTCCTCAAGGGTTGAGAAGTCGTCATCGGTTTTTTGCCTCCATTTCAACATTGCCTGTTCCACCGCCTTTCTTTCCTTCATGTAATTCTGTCGGTAGTTCAACTTTATGCGATGTGTCAGGTAAAGCAGCAGAGCTGCGAGGAGTGCCAGGACTATGGCACTGAGGAACAAGAAACGATTGAGGTCTTTCTGCTCTTTCTCCAATGTGGAATGCAGCTGCTCCATCTTTTTGTCCTGTCTGGTGGTTTCGAAGATGTCGAGATAGATGTTCCAGTTGTAGTCTGATTCGCGTTTCATCCCCATCGAACTGAAGACGATGGAAAGGTGTTCTCTGATATCCGCCATCCATTCTGGCAGACAGACCACGCCTGTGTCAATCCATTTTTTCTCCGTTGATATGGTGTCTTCGTTCTGTTCAAACGCAACGACTTTCATGTTGTCGTCGGCAACCATCTGATGGTGTCGGTTGACACAGTCGAGTGCCAGTTCCATGTTTTCCAGTGCCTTGTCCGGTTGTTCGACACTCAGATAGTAGTCAGCAATCGTGTTGTATGTCTGTGCCACATCAAAAAGTGACCCATAACCGATGAACTTATCCAGCGCAAACTCACAAATTGTAAGCGGCAGCTGTGAGTCTGGGATGGTATCTCCGAAAGCAATCAGTTCCTTGATGATATTGATTTTGCTTGGCCTGTAGTAATTTCCCTTGATGATATCCTCAGCAATGGAAGTAAGGGACTTGGCAAGAATATAGTGTAAATTATAGGTGTTAGCAATGGAAGCGGCTTCGAGCAGGTTTTCTGAATCGTCGTCTGTAAGTCGGTTGTCGATGTTTCTGGCATTTCCAAAGAGGAAAAAATAGAGCGCAGTCTGTGCCGGGTCATCATTGACGATTGACATATTGTCGGCAATGTAGATGAGTTCCTTGTTTCCATCGTCTTCCTGACGAAGATAGTAATAATAGGTATAGAGCGCCATGTGGTAGTCAGAGAGAGCAAAATTCCATATTTTCTTCTGTCTGAGGCTCATGGTTGATAATTCCGGTCTTATACGGCTGATTTTTTCCTCTGCATCGTTGTGATAATCATAGAAAAGTTTGTTCTCCGATCTTCTCTGACATACCCGCATCATAATGACATCCGCCATAAAGCGGTAGAGCTCGTTGGATGAATTGTCAATGACGTCCTGCAGATAGAAATGTGCAGAATCGTAATCCATCCTCATATATTTGGCAAATCCGAGGTTGCAAAAGGCCTCATCCTTTCCATCTGCGTAAGCCCCTTTTTGGTCAATAATCTCCAGAGCCTTAGATGCGTATTTCTCCACGGAGTCGATTGACATATAATAATGGTTATATGCAATGCCGTTGAGGGCATCTACTTCTGCAACCACATCTTTATTACGAATGTTGCATGAAAAGAGTGCCGTCATAATTGTGACGGCAGAGATGATAGCTATGATATGGAATACAAACCTTTTCATTGGTTATTCTCTGTTCTCTTATATTCCATCGGTCCCATTCCCACATGTGTCTTAAACCATTTCCCGAAATAGGACTGATTAGGAAAAGAAAGATGTTCTGCAATTTCCTTCACAGTGAGTGTGGAATCCGTCAGCATTTCCTTCGCTTCTTTCACAAGTGTGTTGATGATCCATTGTGACGGTGTCATTCCAGTTCTCTCTTTCACCACAGCCGAGAAATATCTCATGGAGATATACTGCTGGTTGGCATAGAATCCCACCTCATGTTGTTTGATGAAATTTCTTGGTAATTCCTGCAGGAAATTCCTTACGATTTCATCTTTTCTATCGGCAATGTTTTTCATGCCCGCCTCCTCCGTGGTATAAGCCATGAGGATTTGCAGAATCAAGTTGTTCTTTATATTATTGAGTTGCAGGTTGTTGAGTTGCCAGAATCTTCTCTGGTTCTTTTCGGCAAATTGTTTTGAGAGGTGGAGATGTTTCTGGTAGAGTCCGATATAGTTGTTGATGTTATTAACTTGTTCGTCAGATAAAACTGACACGGGGTTCTGACGTATATACAGAACAAAATCGATATCGATTATTCTGGTCAAAAGAGGCTGTACGTTTTCGATATCCAGTGTCATAACAATTCCAAACAGGTCGTCTGAGCGGTAGTTTATCTTCAGTGTGGAAAAGGGGAAATAGATGAAGATATCATTTTTTTTCAGTGAATAGCTCTGCTCATCGAGAGTGATCTGTCCGCATCCTTGAGTACAGAGAAAGAATCCTGTTTGCGATGTGCGTTTTGGCGGCGCGTTGACAGCAAACAGGTCGTTCTGATTTCCCTCAACTACTTTGTAGATAACATTGTCTTCAGTCATAGTTAACATTACAATTTACGAACTACAAATTTAATGAATATATTTGATGAGTCAAAATAAAAACATCAAAATGTTCTAAAAGTACTCTCAAGCATCATAAAAGGTTAAAAATGGGAACATATTAAACATTATATTATACAAAAAAATTTTTTCATGACAGGGATTCTCACTATATTTGCAAATAAAAAACAAAAAATCTTACAAAAAAACATAAAAGGAACTATGATGAAACTATTCAAGACCTTCATCTTATTGTTAATTACGATTATTGTCTGTGGATGCAAGGAAAAGACCATTGCCCCTAAACAGCCACAATATGTAAAGACCACAATTGCAGAATCGGTAGGTGAGGAAAGTATGGTGAGCTATCCCGGCAAGACCAAGGCATCAGAAACAGTGAGTCCTTCGTTCAAAGTGAGCGGTACGCTTGCGAGGGTATTTGTGAAAGAAGGTGATTATGTAAAGAAAGGTCAGCTGATTGCCCAGCTTGACCCACATGACTATGAAGTTCAGCTGGCAGCGACACAGGCAGAATATGCTCAGATCAAGGCAGAAGCTGAGCGCGTGATTGCGATGTACAACGAAGGAACGACGACCGCCTCGAATTACGACAAGGCCCGTTATGGTCTTCAGCAGATAGAAGAGAAGCTTGCTCACCACAAGGATCAGCTGAGTTACTGTAAGTTGTATGCCCCGATGAGTGGCTATGTTCAGAGCAAACTTCACGATTCAGGCGAGAACATCGGAACCGGCATGCCTGTAATCACCATGTTCACCTCCTCCAACATCGAGATTGAAGTTTATATTCCTGCATCCGACTATGCCCGCAAGAAGAGCATGACCCGTGCCATCTGCACATTCGACGTGATGCCCGACAATATCTATTCTCTTGATATAGCCCGCACGAGCAAGGAGGCAAACGCCAGCCAGCTGTATATGGTGAGACTGTGCTTCAAGAAAGGCGCCGACACCTCACGCATCACTCCTGGTATGACCACGATGGTCTATGTGAGCTATTCTAAAGAAGACGGTAGCGGCAGTGTGAAGATTCCGGCTTCATGCGTTCTTCGCCAGCGCGACCAGAATATCGTGTATGTGTTTGAGAAAGAGTCGAGTACGGTAAGCCCGAAAGTAGTAAAGGTGGGCAGTCCGGACACTCGTGGAAATATTGAGATCACTTCGGGTCTGACAGCAGGTGAGACGGTAGTAAGCGCCGGTGTCCGTTTCCTGAAGCCAGGTCAGCGTGTGAAGGAGGCCGACAAGACTTCATCATCGAATGTAGGACGACTTCTTTAGATAATTAGGAATGAGGAATGAGGAATTATTTTTTTTATTAGGAATTCAATAGAGAAATGGTCAATATAGATTTTTCAAGATGGGCATTAGACAATAAGAAGCTGATACATTTTTTCATTGCCTGTCTGATTATAGGAGGCGCATTGAGCTTCTATCAGATGCCAAAGCTTGAGGATCCTGAAATTAAGGTGAAGCAGGCAATGGTCGTGACAGTCTATCCTGGTGCATCGGCTCATGAAGTGGAGTTGGAGGTGACCGACAAGATAGAGAAGAGCATCCGCGAGATGCGAACGATTAACAATGTTGAGAGTCAGTCGATGAGCGACTTGAGCATCATCATGGTTGAGCTTCAGAAAACGATTCCCGACGATGAGGTGGAACAAGAATGGGACATGCTTCGCCGTAAGGTGGAGAATGCCTCCAACTCTTTGCCATCTGGTGCGAGCAAGCCCGTTGTTCGCGATGATTTCGGTGATGTATATGGTATTTTCTATAGTCTGACCGGTGATGGCCTGAGCAACATTGAGATGTCGGACTACGCTGAGTTGGCCAAACGTAATATTACGGATATAGAAGGAGTGGCACGTTGCGATATCTATGGTGTGAAGGAAGAGTGTATTTATATCGACATGCACCAGGAGAAGATGTCGAACCTGGGTGTGATGCCAACAGAGGTGATCCAGACGTTGAACAATCAGAACAAGACAACCTACAGCGGGTATTTCAATAATGGTGACAACCGTATCCGCATCACTGTAGATGACAAGTTCAAGACGATAGACGATATCAGTCTGATGCTGATTCAAGGTCATGACGAAGAACAGCTTCGCATTGGTGATATTGCCAAGGTTTATAAAGATTATGCGAAACCCACACGCAATGAGATGTACCGCGACGGTAACCCAGCCCTCGGCTTATCGATAGCTTGTCTGAGCAGCTACGATGTGGTGAAAGTGGGAAAAGAGGTGGACAACGTGATCAAATCACTTCAGAAGCGCATGCCGGTGGGTGTGAAATTTGAGAAGGTGTTCAATCAGCCTGAGCGTGTTGACAATGCCATTTCCACCTTTATCATTAATCTGGTGGAATCGGTATTGATTGTGATCTTGGTGCTGATATTCACGATGGGTTTCAAGAGTGGTGTGATTATCGGATTCAGCCTGCTTACCATTGTGCTTGGCTCATTGCTAGTGTTGAAAGGTTATGACGGAACCTTACAACGAGTGTCTCTTGGTGCTTTTATTATCGCCATGGGTATGTTGGTTGACAATGCCATTGTGATTGTAGATGGCATATTAATAGACCTTCATAACGGTGTTCCGAAACCAGAGGCGTTATGTAATATCGGAAAGAAAACGAGTATGCCCCTGCTTGGTGCCACGCTGATAGCGATTTTAGCATTCTGGCCGATATTTCTGAGTCCTGACAGTGCCGGAGTATATGTTCGTGACCTGTTTATCGTGATTGCCGTATCCCTGCTGCTTTCATGGATTTTAGCGCTGATTCACGTACCTGTGTTGGCAGGCAGTATGTTGAGAAGTCCTGAAGAGGAAAAAGCCGACAATGAGAGAAAAAAGAAGAAAAAGAACATAACCGATGCCCCGTTGCAAGATGAAACCCCAAAAGAGGAGAAAGATCCTTACGGCACAATCTTTCATCAGCTCCTTGAAAAGACTCTTCGTCTGGGCATCCGTTTCCGCTATGTCGCCATCATCCTTGCTGTCGGTCTGGTTGTGTTCTGCGGTTGGGCATACCAATATCTGGAACAGGCCTTCTTCCCTGATATGGAATACGACCAGTTATACATGGAGTACAAGTTGCCTGAAGGCATCAATTCCACTCAGGTGAACAAAGATTTGGAAGAGATTGAGGGATTGTTGAAACGGAATAAGGATATCACCCATATTACCCGTAGTATCGGTGGAACGCCAAGCCGTTATAATCTTGTTCGAAGCATCGCCACCCCAAGTCTTTCTTATGGTGAGCTGATTATCGACTTCAGCAGTCCCCAGGCCCTGGTGAGTCAGATGGACAGTATCCAGAATGAGCTGAGCGCTCTCTATCCAGATGCTTATATCAAGCTGAAACGTTACAATCTGATGTTCAAGAAATATCCGATTGAGGCCTGTTTCCATGGTCCTGACCCAGCTATACTTCATGTGTTGTGCGACAGTGTGACGAAGATTGTGAACCAGAGCAACACTTGTTTCCTTGCCACAACCGACTGGGAGCCGAAAGTACCGGTGCTTGACATCAACTACGACCAGTCGAACGCCCGCATCAGCGGACTGAGCCGTTCGGATGTAGCCACGAGTGTGATGGCTTATACGGGTGGTATCCCTATTGGCACGTTCTTCGATGGTATCAACAAAAAGAGTATCTACCTGAAATGCACGGACGATGAGGGCAACGACATCGACCAGTTGGAGAACATCACCGTGTTCGGTATGCTTCCGAACCTTCATAAGATAGCCAACCGCTCCGTGGTTCAGAAACTGATAACAGGCAGTCTGACCAAAGACGAGGTGATAGAGACGTTGATACAGAGCACTCCGTTGCGTCAGGTGGCAAAGAGTATAGATATCCAGTGGGAAGAGCCTGTGGTGAAACGTTATAACGGCCAGCGCACCCAACGTGTGCAGTGTTCGCCCCTGCCAGGCATAGGAACAGAGGCAGCCCGTGCCGACATCGCCAAGAAGATTGAGGCCATCAGTCTTCCTGCAGGTTACAGTTTATCATGGGAAGGTGAGAAGAAGGCGAGCGATGACTCCATGAAATACCTGTTTGCCAACTTCCCGCTTGCCATCCTTCTTATGATTGTAATCCTGATTATCTTGTTCAAGGACTATAAGAAGCCGTTGATTATCTTCTGTTGTGTTCCGTTGGTTGTGACGGGTGTGATTCCAGCCGTGTTGATTACCGGTAAGCAGTTCGGTTTCGTCGCCATCATCGGTGTGTTAGGTTTGATTGGTATGATGATTAAGAACGGAATCGTGTTGATGGACGAGATCAACCTTCAGTTAGAGCAGGGAGAGACTCCTTTGCAGGCGTTGATTATCAGTTCTAAGAGTCGTCTTCGTCCTGTGATGATGGCATCACTGACCACGATTCTTGGTATGATTCCATTGATTAACGACGCCTTGTTCGGCTCGCTTGCAGTGACCATCATGGGCGGTTTGTTTATGGGAACGATTATCACGTTGTTATTCATACCGATCTTATATGCCGCATTCTTCGGATTGAGAAGGCGTAAGAATGTAAAGTGAATAGTGAAAAGTGTATTCAGATATGAGAAGATTATATATATTCATCACGGGATTGATGTTCGTGGGGATGGCTTACGGACAGCAATCGTTGGGTAACGGGAATATTATTCCGCTGACTCAGGCTCAGGAGCTGGCCTTGTCGTTCAACAAGAATATCAACAAGTCGAAATACCGCTTCGAGCAGGCAAAATATGATTTAGCCAGCTATAAGAGTAACAGCTATCCCCGGGTGAGCCTGGTGGCAACCGACTTTTATTCCACGGCATCAGGCAACTTGGGAATCAAAGGCGGCAACCTGCCAATCTACAGCTTTAATGAAGCAGCAGGCAGCTATGTACCTAGTGTGACGGTGAATCCCGACGGTTCTTACCGTATGAACGAATATGCGCTGTTCCCTGATCAGACCTTGAAGTTGAAGATGAATAACTGGATTATCGGTGGTCTTCAGATTAGCCAGCCCGTTTATACCGGTGGTAAGATTACCGCTGCGGTAAATATGGCGGAGATTGGCCAGCAGATGGCCAGTGTGAATATCCGCCTGTCGGAAGACGAGGTGATTGTGAAGGTTGATGAGGCTTATATGCAGGCAGTTCGTGCAAAGGAGATGTATGTGGTGGCGTGCAGCTACTACGACATGCTGGTGGAGTTGCAGCGCACCGTTGACAGTGCCGTTCGTCATGGTTTGCGTCTTCGTAACGACCTGATGAAGGTACAGGTGAAGCTCAACGAAGCGGAACTTGGCAAACAGCAGGCTGAGAACGGTTTCCTGCTTGCCCGTATGAATCTATGTCATCTCATCGGTTATTCATTAGACAAAGCCAAGACCATTGATGTTGACACCTACACGGCAAATCAGGACCGTATCATCCCTGAGAACAACGGTGGTGTGGAGCAGCGTCCTGAATATACGTTATTGGAGAAACAGGTTGAGCTGGCTCATCAGGAAGTGAAGCTGGCTAATAGTGAATACAAGCCAAGTGTTGCCCTGTTTGGTTCCGTGATATATGCCAACGGCGGTGAGTTGGCTGGTAAGAAGCTGATAGACAACGGAAGTGGAACTATCGGCATCATGGTGAACGTACCGTTGGTGAATTTCGGCGAAGGCAGCAACAAGGTTCGTTCAGCCCGTGCCAAGGCCCAGATGGCCTCATTGGATTTGGATGAGAACCGTGAACTGATGGAGCTGGAGATAGCGATGTGCCGTACGAATCTTGACGAGTGTCACACTGAAGTGGATATCGCCAAAAAGTCGTACGATCAGGCGAGTGAGAACCTGCGTGTCTCCAAGTCCGCCTACGACCACGGCACCGAGACGCTTGCCGATTATTTTGACGCCCAGGCCATCTGGCGTGAGGCAGCAGCCAGCGTTGTAGAGGCCCGCTGCCGTTTGTACCTGGCATACACTAAGCTTTTGAAAGCCACCGGACAGTTGAGGTGACTTTGAACTTTGAGGTTTGAACTTTAGGATTACCTGATATTTAGACAATATAGACGGGGAGACGGGGCATGCCCACGTCTCTACAATCAATGGGGAAAAACTCAGACATTTATAAGTATTGGATAGTAGAATCTTTAACCACAATCTTAATAGAGACAAAAAAAGTGCGGCACCGGAGTGTCGCACTTTTTTGTATGGATTTGTGACTGTTATCTCACATATTTCTTGTACTGCTCTTCCATCACCTTGTTTTCGAGGTTGTGGTAGCAAGCGTAAAGCTGGTATCCCCACTGGTCAGAAGCCTCTGGCCAGCCCGCTTCAGCCTTAGAGAGATATTTCACTGCTTTCTCATACCAAGGTTTGCAGACAACCTTGTCGGCGAAGTGGTCGTTGCCAAATTTAGCGGCAGCGGTACCGGCACCCATCACAAGTTCCAGGTGGTTCGGGCAGTTCTCATCTCCATCCACGAAAGCCTCATAAGCCTTGTCGAATTTTTCAGAGTTGAAGAGAGCAACAGCCTTGAAGTAGTAAGGATACCACACGTTCTCATAGTCATTCCCTGCCTCGTCTTTTGTAGGAGTCAGACCATCTTTCATGCGCTGAATGAGCACATCACAGATTTCAATAGTCTTATCGTACTCCTTGTTGTTGAGAGCGGTCTGTGCGAGATTGATACCGAAGATGTTGGTCTGTGGATAGTTCTCAAAGGCATACTGTAGGTATTTCTCCTCGCTGGCTGTATCACCTTTCTCCTTGTAGAGTGTGATAAGATCCTGGCAAGCAAGAGCGCCGTTGGAGGAAGTGAGTGACTCTTTGAGCAGCTGCTCAATCTTAGCCTGGTCGCCGTTGGCACCCTTCAGTGCTGTAGCATACACATAAGGCGCTTCTTTGTAGTTCTTATCCGTGTTTTTGAGATCTTCGTCGGCATAGAGCGGAGACTCAAAGGAGTTGTAGTACGACTCTATGAGTTTCACGGCTTCCGCCGGTTCTGAGTAAACGAACTGAGTGGCTCCCACATAGAGGTTGGAGCGGCTGGCCTTGGCATTGGCCTGAGTCCATACTTTCTGCAATTCCAACTCTTTGTCCTTAAGAGGTGTCTTGCCCTTTGCGTCAGGAGTCTGGATGAGCTTGAAGTATTTCTCGCAAGCATCCACCACATTCTTCTCGTTATTGAAGAATGCCTTCATGTCTTTGAACTTGTTTCCGTTAGCCTGGTAGTCCATCAACATTTTCACACGTTCGTTCTCGTATGTTTTCACGAGCCACTCCCATGTTTTGTAGTTCTCCGCGGTCTCAGGATTATCCTTAGCCTCGAACACAAGCTGCTTAACCTCGTCCCACTTCTCAGCCGGTAGAGATACAAGGTTTTGCACATTCGCTGTGAGACTTTCGATCTTCTTCAAGTTAGCCTTCTGTGCAAATGCCGGTGCACTGAGTGCAAGCGCGGCACAAATGAAGATTAATTTTTTCATGCAATTCAATTTTAAGATTTTACGTTCAGTTAATTATCTTCGTTTTCTGATATAACGTTTGTATCCGTTGAAATGTTGTTTTCGGATTCAACATTATTTTCATTTTCAGGTGTTTCGGCAGTTTCAGCAGATTCCTCCACCTCTTCTTCCTCCACATGATCGACCTTGCAAACGCTGCTGATGACATCGTTGCGTTTCTTGATGTTGATGAGTGATACACCCTGCGTGTTGCGTCCCTGCTTACGTATAGTGCTGAGTGCCAGACGTATGGCCACACCGCTCCGGTTGATGATCATCAGGTCGTCGTCATCTGTCACGGCCTTGATGGCAATCAGCTTACCAGTCTTTTCTGTGACGTTGAGCGTCTTGATACCCTTTCCGCCACGTTTTGTGATACGGTACTCCTTGAGCTGTGTACGTTTGCCGAATCCGTTCTCACTGACTACCATGATGGTCTCCGGGAAATCGTCAGAATCTTCCTGCTTGTCAGTCTCACCCACTGCTACTGTCTCAACCACTTCTTCGTTCATCTCCACAGTCTCGTTGTTGTCTTCGTTGTCAGACTGGGCATCGAGCTGTGACCACTGCTCCTCAGAGAGGTCTTCGTTGCAGTGCATCACGAGCATACCCACAGCTTCGTCGTCACCTCCGTCGAGCTTCATACCTCTCACACCGGTTGAGTTACGTCCCATCACGCGGACACCGTTCTCGTTGAAGCGTATAGCCCTTCCGTTCTTATTGGCGATGATGATGTCGTCGTTGCCTGTGGTGAGCTGTACATCTATGACTTCGTCACCCTCCTGAAGTTTAATTGCGATCAGTCCGTTTGTACGCGGATGCGAATAATTTTCGAATCTGGTCTTCTTCACGGTCGCTCTCTTTGTGCAGAACATAAGGTTGTGATGCCTTACGAAATCCAGGTCGTTGATATCCTTGATACAGATGAATGCGGTAGCCTTGTCGTCCGACTCGATATTGAGGAGGTTCTGTACGGCACGTCCTTTGAATGTCTTGTTGCCCTCAGGAATGTTATACACCTTCATCCAGAAGCATTTTCCCTTGGCGGTGAAGAACATCATGGTGTTATGAGTCTGTGCCGGGAAGATATACTCGATGAAATCCTGGTCGCGGGTGGTACCGCCTTTGGCTCCGACTCCTCCACGTCCTTGGGTACGGAATTCGGAAAGCGGTGTACGCTTGATATATCCGAGGTGTGAGATGGTGATGACCACCTGCTCGTTCGGATAGAAGTCCTCCGGGTTGAAGTTCTCGGAAGCCGTGTAGTCGATGATGGTCTTTCTGTCGTCACCCCATTTGTTTTTCACTTCGAGGAGCTCGTCTTTCATCACCTTCTTACAGAGTTCAGGGTCGTCGAGTATCGACTGCAGGTAAACGATAAGCTTCTGGAGCTCGTCATATTCCGCATGCAGTTTGTCCTGTTCCAGTCCTGTGAGCTGACGCAGACGCATCTCCACGATGGCTTTGGCCTGAACATCGTCGAGGCTGAAGCGTGTCTTGAGGTTTTCTATAGCCTCCTGTGGCGACTTTGCCGCGCGAATGATATGTACCACCTCATCGATATTATCAGAAGCGATGATGAGTCCTTCGAGGATATGTGCTCTCTCTTCCGCCTTCCGCTTGTCGTATTTTGTGCGCCGGATGGTCACTTCATGACGGTGGTCGATGAAATATTTGATGCACTCCTTGAGAGAGAGGAGTTTCGGCCGTCCCGAGTTGTTCTCAGAAGCACCTACGAGTGCGATGCAGTTGACGCTGAAGCTCGACTGCAGGTCGGTCATCTTATAGAGCTTGTTAAGGATGACGTTGGCGTTAGCCTCTCTTTTCACATCGATGACAATACGCATACCCTCTCGGTCGGACTCGTCGTTCACGTTGCTGATGCCCTCGATTTTCTTCTCGTTCACCAGGTCTGCAATGCGTCGGATGAGTTCAGCCTTGTTGACGTTATACGGTATTTCGTGAACAACAATTTTCTCATGTTGTCCTTCGTTTTCGATTTCTGTCTTCGAGCGTATGACGATACGTCCCCTACCCGTCTCATATGCTTCCCTCACTCCGTCGATTCCGCAGATGATGCCTCCTGTCGGGAAGTCCGGAGCCTTGATATACTGCATAAGTCCGTCGATGTCGATGTCCGGGTTGTCGATCATCGCCACGCATCCGTCGATAACCTCTCCGAGGTTATGAGTAGGGATGTTGGTAGCCATACCGACAGCAATACCCGTTGCGCCGTTGACCAGGAGGTTCGGAATTTTGGTCGGCAACACCTTCGGCTCTTTGAGCGAGCCGTCGAAGTTATCCTCAAAATCCACCGTATCCTTATAGAGGTCGTCCATCATGGCCTCACCGATGCGGTTGAGTCGCGCCTCGGTGTAACGCATGGCGGCTGCACCGTCGCCATCAACCGAACCGAAGTTACCCTGTCCGTCAACCAGGCAATAACGGAGTGCCCACTCCTGTGCGAGTCGTACCAGCGCTCCATACACAGAGGAGTCGCCGTGCGGGTGGAACTTACCGAGTACCTCACCGACGATACGCGCACATTTCTTATACGGCTTGTCGTAGGTGTTACCCATTTCCATCATACCATAGAGGATACGTCGGTGAACGGGTTTAAATCCATCTCTCACATCCGGCAATGCTCTAGCCACGATCACAGACATTGAATAGTCGATATACGACTTCTTCATTGTCTCGTTAATGTCAACTTTGATAATTCTGTCTTGTGCTTGTCCTTCTTCAATCATTGTAATGAATTTATTTTATGCTAATTAAATTTAACCTAAATACTTTGTAAAGTTAGCATAAAAAAATGAGAATAACAAGTAAAATGTGGAAAATCGCTTCTAAAACGAGGAAAAATTTACCTTAGAAGCGAGATTTGGCGTCTGGGAGGCTCTATTTTGCGTTTTAATGTATGAACCGGGGGTTAAAAAATCAGCCCGCCACGCACCAGATAAAGCGTTCTGGGTTGAAACAGGAGGCAATTGTCTGTTGTATTTCTTCTGCCGTCACCTCTTTTATAAATTGTTGCATCTGCAGCGTGTCGAGTTTGGCATTTCCCTGTCCGATTTTTCTAATGAGATATGCTGGATAAGAGAAATTGGCCTCATAAGAGCGGCACAAATTGCCTGAATAATATTTTTTCACTGTATTCAGTTCTTCATCAGAAACCTTCTGTTCGGTCAGCTTGTAGATTTCATTCTTTATCTCCTTGATGACCTCTTCCACATACTGATTTGCTGTCTCGGTCTGAATACAGAGAACATGGCAGCGGTGGTTCGCCGCCAATGCCGATCCGATGCCATAGGTATAACCTTTCTCCTCACGGATGTTCTTCATCAGCCGGCTGCCGAAGAATCCTCCGAAGAGCATATTGGCCAGAATGAGCGATGCGTGCTGTTTTCCCTGTGGCCGTTCGAGCACACAACCGGCAAACAGCGCTGACTGTACTCCCTTTTGCGGCATATCAAATCTAAACAGCTTGTTCTCAAGTGTTTTTGGATTCAGTTCGGTTGCATAGAGTTGGTTTTTCACATAACTCCATTCTGTGGTACTTCCCCAGTCATCACTACCGAAGGTGTCACTGATAATCTTGCGGCATTCCCCGTCGCACGCCCCGGTCATAAAAATTGTGCAGTTTCGGCTGCCTATGAAATCATGGTAATAGTCAGTAATCAGGGGTATGGAAAGGCGTGCAAAGTCTTCTTGGTATTCATAATTCGTCATCGGATGCGTTTTTCCGAAGAGCGATTCATAGAATAGTCGTTCTGCCCTGGTCTTCACCCTCTCCATCTTCATCATAAAGGCAGAGAAAAGTTGCTGGACAGTAACCTGGAACGGCTCCGGCTCATAGACTGGCTGTCTGAGGATATGAGCGACGATATCCGTCACTTGTCTAAGATATTTTCTCAGACAGATGACTGTGAGTGCCGAATAGGTTTTTGAGACGTTGGGCGTGAAAGTGGCTCCGTAGAAATCGAGTTTCTCATTGATTTGCTGAGACGTAAGGTTTTTTGCTCCCTCTCGTATAAGACGTAAGGCCAGCATCGCCTGTAACGGCTGTCGCTGCACCCAAGTACCTCCACCGAACATAAAATCAAGCCTTACCAATTCGGTTGAAGGAATCGGGATACACACAGTATTGATGCCGTTGTTCAGGGGGTTGGCTTCAAGATATGGCAGGCGATCAAGATTGATGAACTGCGTCTGTGGAGGGTTTTGTCGCACTTTTAAATTAGGAATTAGGAATTATTTTTTGCGGTGTAAACACATTTTTTGAGCGTACGAGGCATCCACTGCCCACCTTCGGACTTAGCGTCTTCTGCTTCGGCTGTGTTCCTAACCTCGCACAAGCCGAGTTCAGCACCGCATTAGCATGCTGAATGTTATCAACAATCGCCATGCCAATGCCCCATCACTGGTAGCACTAGTCGGAGGTTGGATGGTTAACCAAAACTCTTACATCTTACTTCTTTAAGGAATTGCTCGGCACGGAGGAGGTCGTCGGGTGTGTCGATGCCGACGGTCTCGATGTTGGTGATACCCACTTTGATTTTGTAGCCGTTCTGTAGCCATCGTAGCTGTTCGAGAGATTCTGCCAGTTCGAGGGATGACTGTGGGAGTTTGGTGATTTGCCTGAGCACATCCGCCCTATAGGCATAGATGCCGATATGTTTATAAAAGGTATGGTGTTGCATCCATTCCGTCCCCTGCTCCACTCCACGTACAAATGGTATGACAGAACGGGAGAAATAAAGTGCCTCCATGTCGTTTCCCAGAACTACTTTTGGAGAGTTCGGGTTCATCACTGCCTCAAACCCGTCGTTGGGATCGAAGGGTTTTACCAGTGTGGCGATATCGACTGAAGGGTCGTCGAAGCACTGCTTGAGCAGCTGAATCTGCTCGGGCTGAATGAAAGGCTCGTCGCCCTGTACATTGATGACCACATCGTAATCCCCGTTTACCTTCGAGAGGGCTTCGCAGCAGCGGTCCGTTCCGCTCCGATGGAGTTCGCTGGTCATGACGGCAATGCCTCCGAATCGTCTCACCTCATCGGCAATCAGCTGGTTGTCGGTGGCAACGACGGCATGGTCCACATGGTTTTCCACTTGTCTGTAAACTCTCTCAATCACAGTTTTTCCTGCCAGTACCGCAAGGGGTTTGGCAGGAAAACGTGTTGATGCATATCTTGCTGGGATAATTGCTATAAACCTCATTAATAAATTAGGAATTAGAAATTAGGAATTAACTTCGGATATGAAGGTAAACGCCCCTACTCGAAGGAGTTGTCGATTTGTCCCTCGGTTGGAGGTGGTGGCGGCGGATCCACAGCCGGTTGAGTCTCATGACGTACTGGTGACGGAGTGGATGTGGCAGGTCGTTGTGTCTCGCCTTCATGACGTGGCTCAGCGTGCTCCGTCTTGCGATGTTCTGATTCACTTTCAGCAGCACGTTCGCCTTTCTTTGCCCTGCGTACGATATTAAATCCGGTGGCAGAATGATAGGTGGTACCGTTCTTGAGTGAGCGGCGCGGATGTCCTTCGGCATCTTCCACCGGTATATTGTCGCCCCCCTCAGGCGTGTCGAGACCGGAGAGTTCGTTCTCACACATATCGAAGTCCTCTGGAATCTCGAACTCGTCTTCCTGACTGATGTTATAGCGTTTGGTGAGCACCTCGTCGCCATATACCTTTTTCATAAAGATGCCATAGATAGGCAGAGCGGCAGCAGCCCCCTGTCCGTTCGACATGCTGGTGAAGTGGACATCCATGTCCTCACCTCCTACCCAGCATCCAACGACGAGTTTCGGCACGAATCCCATGAACCATCCGTCGGCATTGGAGTTGGTGGTACCGGTTTTTCCACCCGTATCCGCTTTGATATTATATACACGCCGGATACGAGTGGCCGTACCCTCCGACACCACAGCACGAAGCATGATGATCATCTTATAAGCCGCATCCTCACTGAGCACCTCATTGTAACGTGGTGTGAAGGTGTCGATGATATTGCCGTCTGAGTCCTCGATACGTTCCACGAGCAGAGGGGCCGCACGCAGTCCGTAGTTCGGGAATACGGTATAGGCACTGACCATCTCACCCACGCTGATATCGCAAGGGCCGAGGCATAGCGTCATATTCGGATAGATTGAGCGAGTCTGGATACCCAGTTGTCGCATCATTCCCACCAGCTGGTGCGGGTTCATCTGTCCCATCACCCATGCGGCAATCCAGTTGTTCGACTGTGAGAGTCCCCATTTGAGAGTGACCATAGCTCCGTACATAGCGCGTGACCCGTTACGAGGAGCCCATCCGTTGTAGCTCACCCTTTTGTTTGGTGCTTTGTCGCACGGCGTGAGTCCGTTCATCATAGCGAGTGCATAGAGATACGGCTTGATGGTGGATCCCACCTGACGTCGTCCGCCTCCGAGGCAGTTGTCATATTGGAAATGACGGAAATCCAGGCCTGGCACGTATGCTCTGACCGCACCTGTCGCCGGGTCCATCGCCATCATGGCGGTACGCAGGAACTTCTTGTAGTAGAGGATAGAGTCACGCGGGCTGATATCCTTGATGATATCTCCGGTATAAGAAAAGAGGGTCATCGGCACAGGCGTGTTGTACACCTCTCTTATCTCGTCCTCAGTAGCCCCTTTGTTTACCAGTTCGCGGTACTGGTCGGTCTGCTTATAGTATTTCCACAGGATTTTCTCCACCCGTTCCTTCGACACACCGGTGTAAGGAGCGTTGCGGCTGCCGCGCTTCTCCGCCTCGAAGCGAGGCTGGAGTGTTTTCGCCACATGCTGGAACGTCGCCGCTTCGGCATGCTCCTGCATCCGTGAGTCGAGCGTGGTGTAGATACGCAGTCCATCGGTGTAGATATTATAGTTCGTGCCATCTTTCTTGGTGTGTTTGTTACACCATCCGTAGAGCGGGTCGGTCTCCCATGCGATAGAGTCGTCCACAAACTTCTGATACTGCCATGACGCATATTTCGACTTATCCGGTTTGTTCGCCATCATGATGATGCGCAGGTGTTCCTTAAAATAAGGTGCGAATCCATCGTCGTGGCGTGCGATATTGAATTTAGAGGAGTCGAAATGCTTGCTCTTGGCCTCCGCCAGTTCCTCCTCAGTGATGTCACCCAGCTCATACATTTTGTCGAGCACCACGTTGCGCCGGCGTTCCATGCGCTCCGGATTCTTCTTCGGGTTGTAGTACGACGGGTTCTTACACATACCCACGAGTGTGGCACACTCGTCGAGCGAGAGTTCCATCGGGTCTTTTGCGAAATAAGTGCGCGCGGCGCTCTTGATACCCACCGCATTGTTGAGGAAATCGAAGTAGTTGAGATACATGGTGATGATTTCCTCTTTGGTGTAATAGCGTTCGAGCATGGTTGATATATACCACTCCACCGGCTTCTGGAGCATACGCTGGCTGATGGTAGTCTCTGCCGTCACGTCCGAATAGAGCTGTTTAGCCAGCTGCTGGGTGATAGTGGAACCGCCACCGGCCGACTCCTCACCCATGAATCCGCGTTTGACGAGGACACGTCCGAGGGCCCGCATATCGATGCCTGAATGTTCGAAGAAACGCTCATCCTCCGTATCGACAAGCGCCATCACAAGGTTTTCAGGCAGGGAGTCGAATGGCACGATGAAGCGGTTGGCCGACGCATAGCTCCAGGTACCCATGAGTTTGTTATCGTGGGTATAAACCTTGGAGGCGAATTTGTTCACCGGGTTTTCGAGTTCGGTGATAGCCGGGAGGCTGTTGAGCCATCCGCGCGAAATGGCATAGACGGCACCTGCCATAGCGAGCATGAGTACGAGAAAGAGTCCCCATACGATGACCAGTCCTGTGCGGATGCTGTTTTTCTTTTTGCGATTATGGTGAGACATATATACTTTGAACTTTGAACTTTGAGATTTGAACTTTAAGCCATGCGGATTGCGTAGGACGCGGGGAGACGGGGCATGCCCACGTCTCTACAAGGTGGCAGTTTCCAATTTGCAAAGTTATGAGTTTTTTTTCAGAAGAGCAAATAAAAAGGGAGTTGAAAAAAGACAAAAAGAAGGAAGATTGGCAGAAGAAATTTGTAACTTTGCAAAAAATCGGTTTCAGGATGAAAATAATTCAGTTTTTAAAGGAGTGGACTTTACCGAGTGCAATCGTGGTCGGAACGGTATTTTACTTGCTCTTTGCCCATGTGGATGCGCTGGACAGCACAGGCGACAGGTTTGGCAGCTTGTTCGACCATCTGTTTCCGTTTTGTGTGTTTCTCACATTGTTCACCACGTTTGCGAAAGTGGATTTCCACAAGATGCGCCTCACCCGCTGGCATCTGTGGTTAGTGATAGCTCAACTGGTGCTTGTTGTTTTGCTTAGCGGTGTGATTATGGTGTTTGTGTACGACCGCGACACGAAGATTTTGCTGGAAGCGATGTTGACATGTGTGATAGCTCCTTGTGCCACAGCAGCTCCTGTAGTGACGGGAAAACTGGGTGGTGATATCACGACGATGACCACCTACACGCTCATCTCAAGTCTGCTTTGTGCGCTCACGATTCCCGCTGTCTTTCCGCTGCTGGAGCATGTGGAGGGTGTGACGTTTCTTTCGTCGAGCCTGACCATCATGGAGCACTTATGCCTGGTGTTGCTGCTGCCATTGCTGTTAGGCTGGTTTGTACGTCATTATGTACATCCGCTCTACGATTATATTATCCGTCATCCGAACCTGAGTTTTTATATCTGGAGCGTGACGCTTGCGATCACGACGGGTGTGACGGTCAAGAATATCAGTCATAGCGAGAGCAGCGTGTTAATGTTACTATTGATTGCGTTGGTGTCGCTTGTGGTGTGTGTGGTTCATTTCCTGATAGGCAGAGGCATCGGTCGGGTGTTTGGTGAGAAGATTAACTGTGGTCAGGGTATGTTTCAGAAGAACACCGCCATGTCGATCTGGGTGTCGTATATGTATCTCAGTCCTGTGGCATCCATCGGAGCGGGATGCTATGTGCTATGGCAGAATATCATTAACTCATGGGAGATAAAGGAGACCAAGAATTAGAGAAATCTGCAGATCAATTAGAGAATTTGAGAATTTTCCTTTATTCCGTGGTTCCTTAGAGATATTTTTAGTTCACACAGAAATCAGAAATCAGAAAATGGCCATGCGGAACGACGGAAAAGAGTTTAAAGGGTTTAAGGAATTTAAGAGCCATGCGGATGAATTTTAGTTCACACAGATGGCAGGGAATACCTTAAAAAAGAATAAAAATTTGGTGATTAAAAAGATTGTGCTTAAATTTGCATATCTCTAAGAATACAAGACTATGAAGGCAACAATTTCTATGGAGTCTTTATTAAAGACATTGAGCGGCCTAAGCTTGAGTAACCGTAAATGGTTAGCGGCTCATCTTGTGGAGCCATGGGAGGAGGAGGAGGTGAAGACCCTGACAGACGACGAGCAGTTTGTCGACAAGTTTCTCAACACCCCCTATGATAACCCAATGAGTGCTCAGGAGGCCAAGAAAATCGTACGCGAAAGCCGTATTTACAAAAACAGGAATCACAAAACTTTATACAATGGACAATAAAGTTTATCTGCTTGACACTAACATATTAATTGAACTGATCCATGAAAATCGCAATGTAATTCAACAGATTCTCAAGGTTGGATTAAATAATTGTTGCATGTCGGTTATATCCCTTCATGAGCTTTATTATGGAGCATATAATATCAAGAAACAAAGTGAGAAATATTTTCAACAGGAAATGCAGAGAATAAATATGCTTCGTCAACGTTTTCAAGTATTACCTTTACCAGAAGAAGCTGATGAGTATGGAAAAATCAAAACTGAATTAATAAAAAAAGGTAGAGGTGTAGATGAATTTGATATGATTATAGGTGGACAAGCCATAAGTAACCAGATGATAGTTGTTACAGATAACGAAAAGCATTTCAATAGAATGAGTGGACTGACTGTTGAGAATTGGACAGTGGAAAACTAAGAAACAGAGGCTATGGGCGAAAACTATTTGAAGTAAGAGGTAAGAGTTATTGCCATGCGGATGATGGAGGTGATGGTTGACATGCTGACGGGAGGAAGTGGTAACGGTGCTGGGGCATTTTAAAAGGTGAAAGGGTTAACCGTAGGGGGTGAGATTTGGTGGAAGGGAGAAAAATGTGTAACTTTGGCTGCGCCGAAGTTAGTAACGTTCGAAAATAAAAATCAACCAATTTATTTTGTATTTTGCTCACTTAATCGTAACTTTGCAGTCGTTTTAGAAATAATTGTTGAACGAAACGTTTAACCGTGTGCTTGAACACCACGTAAAAAACAAGAAAAATGGAACAAAAAAAGAATGTTGTAAGCGTTGCTTACATGTTGATGGGCATCCTGTTCTGCGTATGCCTGATTGCATCAAACTTACTTGAGACAAAAATTGTGCAGATCGGAAGTTATTCGATGACTGCAGGGTTTATCGTGTTTCCTATCTCTTATATCCTCAATGACTGCATCGCTGAGGTGTGGGGATACCGGAAAGCACGGCTGATTATCTGGCTGGGCTTCGCCATGAACTTCTTTGTGGTGATGCTGGGTGGTATCGCCTGCGCATTGCCAGCCGCACCGTTTTGGGAAGGGGGCGAACACTTCGAGTTTGTGTTCGGTCTGGCTCCTCGTATTGCAGTGGCCTCGCTGCTGGCTTTTCTGGTGGGTTCGTTTCTGAACGCTATCGTGATGAGTAAGATGAAGATTGCGAGTGAGGGTCGTCATTTCTCTTGGCGTGCCATCCTTTCGACGCTTGCCGGCGAAGGTGCGGACTCTGTGATATTCTTTCCGCTGGCTTTCGGCGGGCTGATGCCGGTGGGTGAGCTGGCAAAACTGATGATTCTTCAGGTGACTGCCAAGACGCTGTATGAGGTGGTTGCGCTGCCGCTGACTGTCCGTGTAGTGAAATACGTGAAAAAAGTGGAGGGAACTGATGTGTATGACAGTGGAGTGTCGTATAATCCGCTGAAGGTTAAGGAGATATAGAAGAGGTGAGAGCGGAGAGGTGAGAGGAAAGAAAATACGCTGAAAATACGCTGAAAATTTAAGTCAGAAAATAATAATTCTTGAAATTCTTGATAAAACAGATAATGAGTATGTTGGACAGAAATGCAGCATTGGTGGTTTTTTCGGGTGGTCAGGATAGTACCACCTGCTTGTTTTGGGCCAAACGGAGGTTTCAGAAGGTATATGCACTGAGTTTCCGTTATGGTCAGAAGCATGAGATGGAAGTGGAGATTGCCCGGAGGATAGCGGAGCAGGCCGGGGTGGAGTTAGAGGTGATGGATGTGAGCTTCATCAGCCGGCTTTCGCATGGTTGCTCTTTGACGGACAGCAGCATAGAGATGGACAAGGATGTGCCGGCTGGTGGTCCTCCCAACACGTTTGTGCCGGGACGGAATATGTTCTTTCTTTCGATAGCGGCTGTGTATGCCCGCGACCACGGTTGCATGAATATCGTGACGGGTGTATCAGAGACGGACTACTCGGGTTATCCCGACTGCCGCGATGCTTTTATCAAGTCGATGAATGTGACACTGAATCTGGCGATGGATGAGCAGTTTATGATACACACGCCACTAATGTGGCGTGACAAATGCGAGACGTGGGCATTGGCTGATGAGTTGGGTGTGTTTGACTTGGTTCGTACTCAGACGCTGACATGCTATAACGGCATACAGGGTGACGGATGTGGTGAATGTCCGTCGTGCAAGCTAAGGCGAAAAGGGCTGGAAGCTTATATGAATAAATTAGGAATTAGGGATGAATTTAATGGAAAATAAAATTATGGCTATGGAGAGCAGAGCAGATGAGGGATTGAAATCCCTGGGAAAGAAGACTGAATATCAAAGAGACTACAGTCCGGAGGTGTTGGAGACCTTCGAGAACAAGCATCAGGAGAATGATTACTGGGTGGAGTTCAACTGCCCGGAGTTTACAAGTTTGTGCCCGATTACGGGTCAGCCTGACTTTGCTGAGATCAAGATCAAATATATCCCGGATGTGAGGATGGTGGAGAGCAAGAGCCTGAAGCTCTACCTGTTCAGTTATCGGAATCATGGTGATTTTCATGAGGACTGCGTGAATAAGATTATGAAAGACCTGATTGCCCTGATGGATCCGAAATATATTGAGGTGACGGGCATCTTCACTCCTCGTGGTGGTATTTCCATCTACCCTTATGCTAATTACGGGCGTAAAGGTACGAAATATGAGGAGCTGGCGAAGTATCGGTTCCATCACTATAAACTTTAAACCGTGGGCTATGACGGGAACGATAGTAAATGCGATCACGATTGTGGTGGGCAGTGTGGTTGGCAGTTTAGCCAACAGAGGCTTGAAAGACAAATACAAGCAGGTGTTGTATACCGGACTGGGTCTGGCATCGTTCGGCATTGGTCTGAATGCGTTTATCAGCTATATGCCGAAGAGCGAATATCCGGTGCTGTTTATCGCCTCGATTGCCATAGGCGGCGTGATCGGCACTGCGCTGAACCTGGATGCAAGGTTTAAGCATATCGTGGAAGGACGTTCGAAGAAAAAGAAGCAGATGGCAGCCGATGCTGACCCCCGGTCGAACCTGGCTGAGGGACTTTCTACCGCTATCCTACTCTACTGTATCGGTCCGTTGTCGATGCTGGGTCCGGTGATCAGTGCATTGAACGGCGACAACACCTTTTTATATACTAATGCGACGCTCGACCTGGTGTCGTCGTTCGTATTTGCGACGACCTACGGCATCGGTATGATACTGGCAGCGCCGGTGTTATTCATCTGGCAGGGTACGTTCTTTCTGATAGCCAAGATCTCGAGCGAGGCTGTGAGCGATTCTCTGATGGCAGAACTGCTGATTGTGGGTGGTCTGCTGATTACCTGTTCGGGTTTGACACTGCTTAAAATCAAGGACTGCAAGACATTAAATCTGCTGCCGAGCTTGCTGGTGCCGGTGGTGTGGTACCTACTTAAAGGATTGATTTAAGCCTCTCCCCCCGCCCTCCCCCATAGGGAGGGAGCCCCCTTCGGGGTGGCCATACGAATGGACGGGAAAGGAGTTTAAAGAGTTTAAAGGGTTTAAGGAGTTTAAGAGCCATGCGGATGGGGATTCTAACGAAAACGAAAACGAAAACTTTTTTTAGTTCACACAGAAATCACAGAAATCACAGAAATTCTCAAATTCCCGAAATTCATGATAAAGTCTAAGGAGGAAAGGAGAAAATTCTCTAATTCTCTAATTCTCTAACTTGATTGGGATAAAATTTTTTTGGAAGAAGCACGTTATTATATCAGAATTTTGAGAAAATGCGCGTTTTCGGATACATATTCACTTTTTTGCTTGATTGTTTTCCATTGACGGTATCTGCTCAGTTTGACCCGGTGTTTCTGAACAGTCTGGGTGTTCAATACATGTTGGGCGACGGTGTTCCTCAGAATCTGGAAGAGGCGTTCCACCTGTTTGAGCAGGCAGCTGAGCAAGGCTATCCGTTGGCAGAGAATAATCTTGCCAACTGCTACTACAATGGTGACGGTGTGAAGAAAGACCAGTCGAAAGCACTGTATTGGTATGAGCGTGCCGCAAAGAAAGGGAATCCAACAGCCCAGTGCAGCGTTGGCGAATGTTATTATTTCGGCAACGGTGTGAGCCGTGATTTGGAGCGTGCGGTTTACTGGTTTCAGAAATCGGCAGATCAGAATTATGCGTATGCTCAGTTCCGTCTGGGTTTATGCTACAACAAAGGCCATGGTGTGATGCGTGACACAAAACGCTGCCTGTACTGGCTGGAGAAATCCGCGCGTCAGGGTTTCCCAAAAGCGCAATTTGAGTTCGGCAACTGCTATGCCAACGGCTTTGGCGTGGAAAAGGACATGGAGAAGGCGCGTTATTGGTGGCAGCGGGCTGCCAATCAGGGATTCGACCGGGCAGAGGAAGCTCTGAAGTGAAAAGAGCGGAGAGCGGAGAGGTGAGAGGTGAGTGGTGAGAGGTGAAAGTTAGAGGGGGTTATAGCGATTATTGCGGAAATAGCGGAAATAGCACTTAAACTATTGAAACTATTGAAACTACGGGAGAAATAGTGCTAACCATTGGTTGAAGCGGGCGACGGAATCGGGACCGAATTTCTCAAGGGATTTACGCACCTGTTCTGGTGTTTTTTCGATATCGAGTTTGGTTTTTGAAAAGAATTTGTCAGCAAAGCAAATGATCTGTTCCTCGATGGTTTCGGGAATCAGGTCGATATGCGGCAATGGCAGGTTTTTGCTGATGATCTCTTCGGCCGGAAGTCCTGTACCGGTATGTCGAGCACAGACCCTGGCATATTGAGGCATTCCCTCATCTCTAACGATTTCCGCTCCCAGTATTCCATGGCAGATATAGGGTTCAGCGCCAAAGCAGGAAATGCCCGACGCATCAGTGCGGACGATGCCGATATCGTGAAGCATGGCCGCCTCCTCCACGAACTGACGGTCGGCTCCCAGCTCAGGGTGAGCATCGACGATGGCAAGTGCCTTATCCGCCACACTACGGCTGTGGGTAAGGAGAATATGACGGAGATCAGGGTTGCCTTCGGTGTATTTATCGAGGAGGTCAAGGATGGACTGCATTTTTTTAATGGGGAATTAGGAATGAGGAATGGTCATGCGGATGGACGGACAAGAGTTTAAGGAGTTTAAAGGGTTTAAGGAGTTTAAGAGCCATGCGGATGGGTTATTCCACGTAGAGGACGAGTCCTTTGAGATATTCGCCTTCGGGATGGTAGATATTGATGGGGTGGTCGGCCGGTTGGTGGAGCTGATGGAGGATTCGCACCTTTCTGCCAGCATGTACGGCAGCGGTGAAGACCGCCGTGCGGAAGGCATCTTTGTTGATGGCCTGAGAGCAGCTGAACGTGAAGAGGATGCCTCCCGACTTGATTTTCTCCATGGCCTTCTGGTTGAGACGCGCGTATCCCTTCATCGCATTTTTCACCGCATCCTTATGTTTTGCGAAGGCAGGGGGATCGAGTATGATGAGGTCGTATTCGTCCTGCTTGACCTCGTCGAGGAACTTAAAGGCATCCTGTGCATAGGCTTTGTGCCTGTAGTCGTCAGGGAAATTGAGTTCCACATTCTGATTGGTGAGGTCGATGGCTTTCTGAGAGGAATCTACTGAATGGACGAGTTTCGCTCCTCCCCGCATGGCATAGAACGAGAAGCCACCCGTGTAGCAGAACATATTGAGCACTCTCCTACCCTTTGCATATCGCTGCAGGAGCCGGCGGTTCTCACGTTGGTCGATAAAGAAACCCGTCTTCTGTCCTTTGAGCCAATCGACATGGAATTTCATACCATACTCGACAGCCACATCGTTCTTGTCGCCTCCGATGAGGAATCCGTTCTCCTGTCCGAGGTCAGCCTTATAAGGGAGGGTGGTCTCAGACTTATAATACACATTCTTCACCCTGTCGCCCATCACCTTTATGATAGCATTGGCGACAGTGGTGCGGTCTGCATGCATACCGACCGAGTGGGCCTGCAGTACTGCCGTCTGTCCATACACATCCACCACGAGTCCCGGGAGGTTGTCGCCCTCTCCGTGTATGAGGCGGAAAGTGTTGTTATATTCAGGGTCGTCGGGATCGTCGTCGTTGAGGATTCCGATGGCACTGCGCACGTCCTTAGCGATTGCGATTTTTCGGGCATAGAAGTCCTCGTTGATTTCCTCGTGTTCGAATGAGAGGACACGTACCATGATGCTGCCGATCTGGAAATGACCGGTGGCCACATACTGATAGTCCCAACCCGAGCCGTCGTCTTTGAGGACAGATGCATAGACCTCAACAACCTCGCCCTCTTCGGGCTGTTCGGAGAAATGGTGGATGGCTCCGGAGAAGACCCAAGGGTGGAACCGGTTGAGAGAGTCCTCTTTGCCTTTGCGTAGGAAAGCCTGCTTCATAAGAAAAATTAGGAATTATTTTACCAAGAATTTGAGAATTTGAGAATATCGGGGGGTGTTAGTGATTTGGTAGTCACCGGATTGTTCGAGTTCGATGATTTTGTCGTAGATGCGGAGGCATGCTACGGAATCGAGAGCGGCATATCGTTTCTGTGCCTCGTCGAGCGTCTCTGCATTCCAGTTGGAGAGCTGTTTGCGTTTGGATATCTTCATGCCGAAGAGGTTGGCATAGATCTTCTGGAGGCTGAGGTCTTCGATTCCAATTTCGTTTACCATCTTCTGAAGATCGACGAAATTGCCCGGCTTGATTTTTCTTCTTGCGTTGAGTGCCCTGATGTCGTCGTTGAGCGACAGTCCCACTTTCATCACCTGCCCATCCTCGAGCAGCCGTTTGATGTCATCGGTGATGCCAGTGAGATGGAGCTGGAAGAGGAAAGCAGTGTCGTAAGTAGCCACTTGCAGCAGCGCCACTTTATTCATGCGTCCTTTTTTGAAGTTGGGTTTTGTCTCTGTGTCGATGCCCAGAATAGGGTAATTCATCAGGTATCTCACTGCTTTCTTCGCATCTGCGAAGTTGTTGATTACGATGATTCTTCCTGTGAAAGTCTCCACCGGAAGCTGGTTGAGTAGTTCTTTGTCGTATTTCTGATGTATGATTTGCACTGTCAGTCCTCCTCTTGATCGTTTAACCCATATTTCACCTCATGTAGGGGTCGCATCACATTCACAAGTTTTTGTCCCCAGTAGATTTTGAAATCGTCCTTGCATTTTGCCACTGCCTCATCGATGATGTCGTCTTGAGCCGCCACTTTGAAGTTCATCACAAAATTCTTCACGTCCTGATAGATGTCCGCGAGGTTTTCGCTGATTGTTGAGAGAATAGGTTTATCGCTGTATCTCATATCCTCCACAAAGACATCGAGGAAATCGTCGTGCTGCCGCATGATGAATGCCACGTTGTTGCGTATGATGTTGTAGTTTTCTTCATCGACAAATTCCTCGGTCATCAGGAAATCGGACTGCTCATAGTCGGGCAGCAGCTCGGCCTTGACATACATGAGCGGCAGGATTTTGGTGATTTTGTCGAGAAAATCCTTGCGTGGTTCGTCTGTAATGTTCTCAAGCATGGTGCAGAACTGCACGGCAACTGTGAGAAATTCGAGAATGTTTTTATCGTATTGGCTGTTGTTTTGTTTCATGGTGCAAAGTTACGGAAAAAAAGTGAGAAAAAAGTGAAAAGTGAAGATAGTTTAGAGTTTAGGGGGTAGAGTTTAGAGATTAGAGTTTAGAGTTTAGGGTTTAGAGGCAGTTGAAAGTTTAGAGTTGTAAGTTAAGAGTTTTTTAAGCGGTGTAAACACATTGTTTTAGCGGGCGGGACTCCCGGGCAAGTGATTCATGAGATGGTTAGCATGATGACGGGCGGAAGAGGTATAAGTGCTGGAAGTATATTTTCAAAGGTATGATGGTTAACCTTAAACTTCTTAAACTATTGGTACCATTGCGGCCATACATAAAGTAAGGCCCTACAGGCGATGAGCTACGGTAGAAGGTATGAAACTATTGAAATTGGGGTTTAAAGAGAAAAATGGGATAATTCTTTGGGGTTTGTGTGGAAATTTGTAAATTTGCAGATTATAGAGAAAAATCTAACTAAAAATAATACTAATATGTTTGCAAAAGAGACTTATATCCAGCGCAGAAAGCGTTTGAGTGAACTTGTGGGAAGTGGTTTGGTTGTGATTCTGGGTAATAACGATGCCCCATGCAACTACCCAGCCAACACGTATAAATTCCGTCAGGACAGCTGTTTCCTGTATTATTTTGGTCAGGAGCGCGAAGGTCTGGCCGGTGTGATTGACATAGACAACGGAAAGGAGTACCTGTTCGGCAATGACATCGACATCGACGACATTATCTGGACCGGATATGTTCCGTCGGTGAAAGATCTCGGCGAGGAGGTAGGCGTGATGCACAGCGGGAGTATGGACGACTTCAGCACGATGGTGAAGAAAGCCAAATCGAGCGGGAAGGAGATTCATTTTACTCCTCCTTACCGTGACGACCATAAGATTCAGCTGGGTGACCTGCTGGGCATCCATCCGCTGGCACTGAAAGAGGCGAGCAGCCTGAAGCTGATACACGCCATCGTGGAGATGCGTGCCATCAAGACAGACGAAGAGATTGCGGAGATTGAGCGTGCGCTTGCCGTTGGCTATGAGATGCATACGACAGCGATGAAGCTGTGCCGTCCGGGAGTGACGGAGAAATACGTGGCCGGCATCATAGAAGGTGTGGCTCACTCAAAAGGCTTTATGGCCTCCTTCCCTACCATCTTGTCGATGCACGGTGAGATCCAGCACGGATTCCCGTCCACCCGTCCGATGGAGGCAGGCCGTCTGATGCTGTGCGACTGCGGTGCCGAGAGTTTTGAGCACTACGCATCCGACAACACGCGCGTGACCCCTATCTCGGGTAAGTTCACCCCTCAGCAGCTCGACATCTATCAGATTGTGGAAGCCTGTCACGACCATGCGATTGAGATTGCCAAGCCTGGCGTGAAATGGTATGATGTCCATATGTCTGTTGCCCACGTGATGACTGACATGCTGAAACAGATCGGTCTGATGAAGGGCGACACCGACGCAGCCGTAGAAGCCGGTGCCCATGCGATGTTCTTCCCTCACGGTCTGGGCCACATGATGGGTATGGACGTACACGATATGGAGAACCTCGGTCAGATTTATGTGGGATTCGACGATGAGGTTCGTCCGTCGGAGCAGTTCGGTACGAACTGTCTGCGTTGCGGCCGTCGTCTGCAGCCAGGATTTGTGATGACTGACGAGCCAGGCATCTACTTTATCCCTCATCTCATCGACCTGTGGAAATCACAGGGCATGCACAAGGACTTCATCTGCTACGACAAGCTTGATCCGTTCAGAGATTTCGGCGGTGTGCGTCTGGAAGACGACCTGCTGATTACTGAGACCGGCAACCGTGTGCTGGGTGAGAAGATTATCCCTTACCATCCGAAGGATGTGGAAGCTTTTATAAATAATTAGGAATTAGGAATTAGGAATGACTTTTCAAAAAAAGGATTTAATGAAGAAGATATTGATATTTTGCGGTTTGGTGGCATGTAGCCTTATGGCAGGTGCACAGACGCAGAGAGGGTTTCAGTTTACGACTGTGAAGGAGTTGCCTATCACGTCTATCAAGAACCAGCACCGCTCCGGCACGTGCTGGTGTCATTCGAGCCTTGGTTATTTCGAGGCAGAGTTGCTTCGTCAGGGCAAAGGCGAGTATGACCTTAGCGAGATGTACGTGATTCACAAGACCTATGAAGACAGGGCAAAAGCCAGTGTCCGTCTGCATGGCGACATCTCGTTTTTGCAGGGCGGTAAGTTCTCGGATGTGGTATATTGCATGAAGCACTACGGAATGGTGCCTCAGGAAGCGATGCCTGCACCCGGCTCCCTCTACGGCGACAGCCTTGCCAATTTCACTGAGTTTTTTCCTCTTGCCCAAGGCTATGTGGACCAGATTGCGAAGGGTGACCACAAGAAGCTGAGTCCGGCATGGCAGAAAGGTTTGAACAGCATACTGGACACCTATCTGGGAGAGGTGCCAGAGACATTCGAATACGAAGGCACGACCTATACTCCGAAGAGTTTCCAGGAGTCGCTGGGTCTGAACATGGACGACTATGTGCCGCTGACCTCCTACACCCATCATCCGTTCTACGAGCCGTTCGCCCTGGAGATTCAGGACAACTGGCGGTGGGCCACTTGCTGGAATATACCGATTGAGGAGTTGATGGAGGTGATAGACTATGCCGTGAACCATGGTTTCCCTGTGGCGTGGAGCAGCGATGTGAGCGAGGACGGTTTCACCCGCGACGGTATCGCCGTCTATCCTGATGTGACGAAAGCTCCGGAGCTGGAAGGCAGCGACATGGCTCACTGGCTGGGCTTGCCGAAGACCGTCAAGATGCAGAGCGCGATTACCGGTCCGTATCCGGAGATTGAGGTGACTCAGGAGATGCGTCAGGAAGCATACGACTGCTGGGAGAACACCGACGACCACAGTATGGTGATTTTCGGCATTGCGAAAGACCAGACCGGCAAGGAGTATTTCATGGCTAAGAACTCATGGGGCCTGAGTGGCAGATACAAAGGGATCTGGTATGCTTCGAAGACTTATGTGAAATATAAGACGATGAATATCATGGTGCATAAGGACGGAGTGCCGGATGCTATTTTAAAAAAAATTAGGAATGAGGAGTGAGGAATGAGGTATGGGTTATGCAGATTGTTTGGTTCGCTGGCGCTCATGGACGGAAAGAAAATACGCATAAATGCGCTGAAAATTTAAATCAGAAAATAAATAATTCTGAAATTCTTGATAAGATAAAAAATCTTGAAAATTATAAACATATTAGATTACAAATGAAAAAAATGTTGTTATTGGGCGCGATGCTGGTAATGAGCATGGGCGCTATGGCACAGAGCGGTGCCAAAGATTTTCAGTTTACGACAATCAAAGAGAATCCGATCACATCGATCAAGAACCAGAACCGTTCGGGTACATGTTGGGCCTATTCGAGCCTTGCATTCTTTGAGTCGGAGTTGCTTCGCCAGGGTAAAGGCGAATACGACCTGTGCGAGATGTATGTAGCACATAAGACCTATGAAGACCGTGCAAAAGCGAGTGTGCGTCTGCATGGAGATATCTCGTTCTCCCAGGGCGGAAGCTTCTACGATGTGGTTTATTGCATGAAGAACTACGGAATGATGCCAGAGACAGCGATGCCACTTCCAGGCACACTATATGGTGACACACTCGCCAACTTCACTGAGTTCTTCGGTGTGGCCGAAGGTTATGTGAACGGAATTGCCAAAGGCAAGCAGAAGAAGCTGAGTCCGGCATGGTTCAAAGGTCTGAACTCTTTGTTCGACACCTATCTGGGCGAGGTACCTGAGACGTTTGAATATAAAGGAAAGACCTATACGCCGAAGAGCTTTCAGGAGTCTCTGGGTCTGAACCCTGACGACTATGTATCTCTCACCTCCTACACCCATCATCCGTTCTATGAGCCGTTTATCCTTGAGATTCAGGACAACTGGCGCTGGGGTTCGAGCTACAACCTCCCGATCGATGAGCTGATGGCCGTGATGGACAACGCCATCATGAAGGGCTACACCATCGCCTGGGGAAGCGACGTGAGCGAGGACGGTTTCACCCGCAACGGTGTGGCAGTATGTCCTGACGTGACCAAATCTCCAGACCTTGAAGGCAGCGATATGGCTCACTGGCTTGGTCTGACGAGAACAGGCCGGATCCAGGAGGCACTCACCCGTCCTTATCCGGAGATTGAGGTGACTCAGGAGATGCGTCAGGAAGCCTATGACAACTGGGAGACCACCGACGACCACGGTATGCTGATTTACGGTCTTGCCAAAGACCAGACCGGTAAGGAGTATTTCCTCGTGAAGAACTCATGGGGTGAGAGCGGCAAGTACAAAGGAATCTGGTATGCTTCGAAAACTTTCGTGAAGTATAAGACCATGAACATCCTGGTACATAAAGACGCTGTGCCAAAGGAAATCTTAAAAAAATTAGGAATTAGGAATTAGGAATGATTGCTAATTCTTGATGATAAAAAAAGATGTCAGGCGAGATGCCTGACATCTTTTTTAGAGTTTATCGAGAGCAGCCTTGAGGTCGTCGATAAGGTCGTCGGGGTCCTCGATGCCGCAAGAGAGCCGGATGAGGTCGGGTGCCACTCCTGCTTCGCGCAACTGCTCATCGGAAAGCTGTCGGTGTGTGTGGCTAGCCGGATGGAGTACGCAGGTTTTTGCGTCAGCCACATGAGTGACGATATTGATGAGTTGCAGCGAATCCATAAATCGGATGGCCGTCTCACGGTCGCCTTTGAGTCCGAACGCCATCACGCCACATGATCCGTCGGGCAGATATTTCTGCGCCAGTTCGTACTGAGGGTTGGATTTCAGTCCCGGATAGTTCACCCATGCCACCCGTTCGTCCTGTTCGAGGAACTCAGCGATACGCTGTGCATTGCTGCAGTGCTGTCGCATACGCAGATGCAGTGTCTCCAGTCCGAGATTGAGAAGGAAAGAGTTCTGCGGAGCTGGGATAGAACCGAGGTCGCGCATGAGTTGTGATACCAGCTTGGTGGTATATGCCATCTTTCCGAATGTTTTAGTGTAGGTCAGTCCGTGGTAGCTCTCATCGGGAGTGGTAAGTCCTGGGAATTTGTCGTGTTGGCTTTCCCAGTCAAAATTACCGCTGTCGATGATACACCCTCCGACCTGAGTCGCATGTCCGTCCATATATTTGGTGGTGGAATGTGTGACGATATCGCATCCCCATTCGAACGGCCGGCAGTTAACCGGTGTGGCAAAAGTGTTGTCGACGATGAGCGGCACTCCGTTCTTATGTGCGATTTCAGCAAACTTCTCGATATCCAGCACCTTACATCCCGGATTGCTGATGGTCTCACCGAAAAGCAGTTTTGTGTTCGGTCTGAATGCCTTCTGAATCTCCTCTTCTGAAGCCTCCTGGTTGACGAACGTGCATTCGATACCCAGTTTTTTCAGTGTGACGCCAAAGAGGTTGAACGTGCCGCCATAGATTTCGTTGCTGGTGACGAAATGGTCGCCCGCCTGACAGATATTGAAAATGGCATAGAAGTTAGCCGCCTGTCCTGACGACGTGAGCATCGCACCCACACCCCCTTCGAGTGCAGCGATCTTAGCCGCCACCGCATCGTTGGTCGGGTTTTGCAGACGCGTGTAGAAATATCCCTCTTTCTTCAGGTCGAAGAGCATGGCCATCTCCTCACTGTTGTCGTATTTGAAGGTTGTGCTTTGAATAATCGGAAGCTGTCGCGGCTCCCCATTCTTCGGTTTGTATCCTGCGTGGACACAGAGAGTTGCTGTTTTCATTCTTTTGTTATTTGTAATTGTTCTAATTCGTCCTTGATAAATCTGGCCGTGAGTCCTTTCCCCGAACGAGCCACCTCCTGCGGTGTTCCACAGACGACGACCTCCCCACCCCGTTGTCCTCCTTCGGGTCCGATATCGATGATGTGGTCGGCATTGACGATGACGTCGAGGTTATGCTCGATGACGATGACGGTGTTTCCTTTCTCCACCAGTTTGTTGAGCACATCGAGCAGCGCCTGAATGTCGGCAAAATGGAGTCCGGTGGTTGGTTCGTCGAGTATAAAGACGGTCTTTCCGGTGTCCCTCTTCGCCAGTTCCGTAGCCAGCTTCACACGCTGGCTCTCACCTCCGGAGAGTGTGGTGGAAGACTGTCCGAGTTTGATATATCCGAGTCCCACCTGCTGCAGCACCTTGATTTTATGAAGTATGTGCGGTTGATTCTCAAAGAATTCCACCGCCTGGTTGATGGTCATATCGAGCACATCGGCAATCGACTTCCCTTTAAAGCGGATTTCGAGCGTCGGTCTGTTGTAGCGTTGACCATGACACACCTCACACTTGACTTGTATGTCGGGCAGGAAATTCATCACAATATTCTTATAGCCGTTTCCGCTACATGCCTCGCATCGTCCTCCCTTGACATTGAACGAGAACTGTCCCGGCTTGTATGCCCTCATTTTCGACTCCGGCAGTTCGACAAAGAGGTTACGGATGTCGTTGAACACGCCGGTGTAGGTGGCAGGATTGGAACGCGGCGTCTTGCCGATGGGCGACTGATCGACACAAACCACCTTATCGACGAACTCCATCCCCTCGATGGAATCGTATGCCAGGGGTTCCTTCAGCGACCTGAAGAAATGCTGGGAGAGAATGGGCTGGAGCGTCTCATTGACGATAGTGGATTTTCCTGATCCGCTGACACCTGTGACGCAGATAAACTTAGAGAGCGGGAATTCCACATCTATATTCTTGAGGTTGTTTCCCTTGAGACCGCGCAGCACGATTTTCTTGTTTGTCTCGACCCTCCATTCTTTCTTATGGAGGTCGTTCATGCGTTCCTGCCGTCTGAGCCACCGTGCAGTGATGGTATCCGCTTTCATGAGCTGCAGTGGCGTTCCCTGGAAGACCACCTCCCCACCCTTACGTCCGGCGAGCGGTCCGATATCGACGATATAATCTGCTTTGAGCATGATATCGCGGTCGTGTTCCACCACGATGACGGTGTTTCCAATATCCCGCAGCTGTTTGAGCGAGTTGATGAGCCGTTCGTTGTCGCTCTGATGGAGTCCGATACTCGGTTCGTCGAGAATATAAAGCACATTCACGAGTTGTGACCCTATCTGCGTGGCGAGGCGGATACGCTGACTCTCACCTCCTGAAAGCGAAGCAGCCGGCCGGTTGAGTGTGAGATAATCCAGTCCGACATCGAGGAGAAACCTGATTCTCTTGTTGATTTCCTTGACGATTTCCTCAGCGATTTTCCATGACTTGGCATCGACCTCATTCTGCAGGTTGTTGGTCCATTCGTAGAGTTCTGCGATATCCATGTTGACGACATCGGCGATGGACTTATGGTCGAACCGGTAGTGGAGCGACTCCTGCTTGAGGCGTTTTCCCCCGCATTCGGGGCAGGTACACATCTTATCGAAGGAGTCGGCCCAACGCTGGACCATGGCCGAATCCTCCACTTCCTGTAGCTGATGGATATATTTCGCCAGTCCTTCGTAGTCGCAGAAGAAATCGTTTGATGTTTTGATCTTATTCTTGCTGATGCAGATGCGGGAGTCGCATCCGTGGATAATGTCGTGAATGGCTTCGTCGGTCATTTTGCCGACCGGGGTGTCGAGGTCGAATCCATGTTTTTCGAGCACCGCTTCGATCTGCCAGAAAATCATTGTCCTCTTGAATTTTCCGAGAGGCGCCAGCGCCCCCTGGTTGACAGATAGCGTGCGATCGGGAATAATTTTATCCTGGTCGATCATGCCCACTATTCCAAGTCCCTTACACCGAGGACACCACCCTTCTGGAGAGTTGAACGAGAAATTGTTCGGAGCCGGGTCTGAATAGCTGATTCCTGTAGTAGGGCACATCAGCTTGCGGCTATAGAACTTTGCCTCTGCGGAATCTTTTTTCATGATGAGTACCAGTCCGTTACCGATTTCCATAGCTTTTGCGATGCTCTTCCTGAGTCTGTCGGTATCTTTCTCGTCTGGCAGGAGTTTGTCGACCACCACCTCAATATTGTGATTCTTGTAGCGGTCCACTCTCATGTCGGGTGTGATAGGGAGAAACTGCTCATCTACCCTCACATTAAGGAACCCTTTCCTTCTGAGGCTGTCGAAGAGCTCACGGTAGTGTCCTTTTCGTGACCTGACAACCGGTGCGAGTATATAGACCGGTATGCCTTTATATTCCTTGAGCAGCAGTGCGAGAATCTGCTCATCAGAATATTTCACCATCTTCTCCCCTGTGACATAACTATAGGCAGTTGCAGCCCTGGCATACATGAGTCGGAAGAAGTCATAGATTTCGGTGACGGTTCCGACCGTGGAGCGCGGGTTTTTATTTCCCGCTTTCTGCTCGATGCTGATGACAGGGCTCAGTCCCTGTATCTCGTCGACGTCAGGCCGTTCAAGTCCTCCGATGAAATTACGCGCATAAGCAGAGAATGTCTCAATATAGCGTCTTTGTCCCTCAGCATAGATGGTGTCGAAGGCTAAGCTAGACTTGCCCGATCCGCTCAGTCCGGTGATGACGGTGAGCTGATCGCGCGGAATGGTGACATTGATATTCTTCAGGTTGTGGACCCTGGCGCCCACCACCCTGATCAGGTTCTGGTTATGAATGATGTTTTTCTTTTCAGGAGATTTTCCTTTGTCGGTCATGCTTGAGGATTTGAGATGTTTTCGGAATTTTTAATAACTGGTTGATGAATCCGAGTCTTCCCGGTATCCTTTCAGCACATTGATGGCCTTTCTGATTTTATAATGTAACCCATCGCTGCCGATGGCATCGAGATAAATCAGGTATGCGCCGTCCCTCACAGGTTTTCCGTTTACCTTACCATCCCATCCATCAGAGAGATTCTCGATTGTGAAAGTATGCAGTTTCTGTCCCCATCTGTTGATGATATAGCCCTCCAGTTTGACGATGGATTGAGCCTCAATGAGGAGTTTGTCGTTGATTCCGTCGTCGTTGGGTGAGAGTCCGTCAGGCACGATGAGCTTTGACTCGCTGACCACCAATGATATACCATTTTCGGTTACAAATTCGATGGTGTCGTTATTAGCCGTGTTGATGAAGGTGGCATAGAACTTGAGCACGTAGCCTCCCGATTTGGTGATGGTGTAGGTCATATCCTCTTCAAAGCGGTCAACGGTCGGCTTGTCCTCACCGTCGTCGGCTCTGTAGATTTTCCACTCCGACACCACCTTGTCGTATTCGGTAAAGTCGTACTCGAGATTGGCGCGGCAAGTAACCTCCAAGGGCGCATTACCCTCACCTTTATCTCCGTCTTTGATTTCCACATATTCGGTGGTTATGACTCCAGTCTCGTCTTTTTTCTCCACATAGAATGAGACCACAGGTGTGGCAGTCTGCGCCATGGTGTCGGCAGCGAGGGCCAAGAGGCAAGTGGCAAGGAGATATTTGATAGAGAAAACGTTCATATCAACAGTGAATTTAATATTTTTCAATTGTTCTTGTCTAATCCTTTGCAAAAATACAAAAAGAAAACGATAAAAAGTGTGGAAAAATTATAAAATGAAAACAATTTATAATTCTTTTGCGTTAATTGGAACTTTTTATTAACTTTGCAGTTACTTTGCATATCTATGCAATGACAAAAATAACACAGTCTAACAAAAACAAATCAAAACCAGATTAACAATGATTAAGAGAATCCTGCTATGCTTGCTTCTATGCATCTCAACACAGTTTTCATTTGGTCAGAACATCAGTCATGAAGTTAAAGCCGGCGACACATTATATTCCTTAGGCAAGAAATACAATGTCAGCACCCAGTCGATCATGGACGCCAACGGTCTGACATCGCAGTCCATCCGTGCGGGACAGACATTGATTATACCGACTTCGGGTGCTCAAAACAATGGTGCAGCAGGTCAGACCCCCACCCAGCCCGTGAGGAGCATCCCCCTGAGCGCGTTTTCTCAGTCTCCTACCGAGCAGAAAGTTGCCAACGTTCCTTCCAACTTCAAGGCGCCGAAGTGCAAGCTGACCTATATCACGGAGTCGAAGACCACAATTGCCGCAGTATGTGCCAAGTTCGGCATCACTGAAGAGATGCTGCTTGCCAACAACTCTCATATCAAGAAGTCGAAGATCAAGAAGAATGTGAGCATCTGCATCCCTTATACCGCCGCAGAGATTGAGGCGTTGAAGCAGAAAGAGATTGACGCGGCCCGCCAACGTGCCGCCGAGGAAGAGGCCCGCTTCAGAGCCGAGCTGGCAAAGAACCGGATCGACAACATCAGCCTGGCTCTGGTTCTTCCGTTTGAGCTGAGCCGTAACGCCAAGTCTCAGGAAGCCATCAAGATGATAGACTTCTACGAAGGCTTGCTGCTGGCCGTCGATGAGCTTACCGCCGACGGCAGGAAGGTGTCGATCAGTGTGTATGACGAAAGCGAAGAGAGCATGGCCTCAATTCTGAACAAACTGAGTGCCCAGCCATGTCATCTGATAATAGGAGCCAAATCGCTTGAAAACATCGAGTTGTTGAAGAAGTATTCCAAGGAGAACAACATCACCATGGCCATCCCGTTCTCATCGAAAGAGGACATCACAGTGGGCTATCCTAATGTATTCCAGGTGAACAGCAAAGCCTCAGCGCTTTACGACCAGGTGTATGCCCGCTTTATCGAAGAGAACCGCGGGAGTGACATTGTGTTTGTGAGCTGCCCTTCGACCGAGGACTTCCAATATATCGAAGGCTTCCAGACCACGCTTGCCCAGAACGGTATTTCGAGCTATACGCTCCCTGTCTATAATCTGAACGAGCTGCCGTCGAAGATGACGCAGGGCAAACGCACCGTGCTGATTCCGACTTCGAAAGGGGTTGACGGTTTCAGGAAGATGATTGACTGTCTGGACACGCTTGACGCCAGCATCACAAGCCGTATTTCGTTGTTCGGCTATCCTGAATGGCAGACATTCTCCACAGAAAACAGCAATAAGATCAGGAAGTATCACGGCAGTTTCTATACCACATTCTATGCCAACCTCACTTCCCGTGAGGTGCTGAACTTCACGAGCCGTTTCAAGACGAGATTCAAGCGTGACCAATATAATTCACGTCCTCTGTATGGTCTGCTGGGCTATGACGTGACCCGCTTCTTCGTTGGTGGTCTGAAAGAATACGGTCTGAAGTTCATTCCGTTCCAGGATCGCATCAAAATCAGCGCATTACAGAATCCTATGACATTTGAGCGTAATTTGTCGGACTCAAACGGATTTGTCAACAAAAATATCAGGATTGTCCATTTGTAAATGAATAGTGAAAAAGTGAATAGTGAAAAGTGTAGTTTGTTATTTAAAGCAATTTCCATGGGGTTTTGAAACACGGATTGCACGGATTTATAGGATTCAGACTCATGAGATTTTTAGCTCATGTTTATTCGCTCGATGACACAGATATTATGCATAGATATTTTTTGATTTTATTATTAAGTATTGGCATTGATTTGTCTGTCTGGGGTCAGGTGGGTGACCGCAGGGATGATTTCAGTGTGGGCGTGAACGGTGGTCTGACTATGAACACGATGAATTTTAGTCCCACCATCAAACAATCCAACAAGATGTCTCCCACCTTCGGACTGAATTTCCGCTACGTGAGCGAAAAATACTTCTCATCGATATGCGGTCTTCAGCTGGAGCTGAACTATGCCAGTCTGGGATGGAAAGAGCTGATTGAAGACGGCAGCGGCAACACCTATAGCCACAGTATCAACTACCTGCAGGTTCCGATGCTGATGCAGATGGGCTGGGGCAAGGAACACAAAGGTCTGAAGTTTCTGATAGAAGCAGGTCCTCAGATTGGTTTTTCCTTAGGCACGAGTGAGACATTCGGTGGCGGTACCTGGGACACGAGCAACCGTCCGAACAACGTGGTTTATCAGTACGACCACGATATCGACAACAGCTTCGACTACGGCATCACCGCAGGACTGGGTGTTGAATTCAGTTTCAGCGGCAACCACATCATACTTCACGGTCGTTATTACTACGGACTTGGCGACACCTACGATAATTCCAAGCAAGGCTATTTCTCCCGTTCTGCCAACCAGACGATTGCTGTGAAAATGACTTATCTGAGGGATATCAGGTTCAGCAGGAAGAAAGCTAAAGAGTGAAAAGTGAATTCAGTCACACAGATAGTACTGAAAATATTGTGAATAGTTAAAAGCCTTTTATTGTAAAAAAAAATAATTTTTAAATCATATGAGAAGAATCAGTTTGTTTTTGTTGATGATAGGATGTGTGCTGACCAGCAACGCCCAGTCTGATGAATACGTGGGTTATCTGTTCACTTACTTCACGGGTAATGACCCTGATCAGGAGCAGATTTGCTATGCGTTGAGTGATGACGGTTATAACTATACACCGTTGAACGGCGGCCTGCCAGTGATTAAAAGCGACACGATAGCCCTGACTGGTTGTGTTCGCGACCCTCACATCCTTCGCGGCGAGGATGGCAAGACCTTCTATATGGTGGTGACAGACATGAAATCCAGCCTGGGTTGGAGCAGCAACCGCGGCATGGTGTTGTTGAAATCCACCGACCTGATCAACTGGAGTCACTCCACTGTGAATTTTCCGACGAAATACCCGAAGAGATGGCGTAATGTGATCCGTGTATGGGCTCCGGAGACCATCTACGACAAGGATGCCGGCAAATACATGGTGTTCTATTCTCTACGTACGAGCGACAACCGCTCGTACGACCGAATTTACTACTCATACGTGAACGACGACTTCACCGATTTGGAGGATGAGCCGATTTACTTGTTCGACAGCGGCTCCGCCACTATTGACGGAGATATCGTGTTCAACGATGCCGACGGTCTTTATCACCTGTTCTACAAGAGTGAGAGCGGTCGTGGCATCTATCAGGCTACCGCATCCCGTCTGACGGCTCCTGCCGGTCAGCGTCCTGGCAGCCAGTGGATCCGTCTGGAGGGTAATGTTGATCAGACGCATGAAGCCGTTGAGGGCGTTGGTGTGTGCAAGGCCATCGACGGTCAGTCGTGGATAGTGATGTACGACTGCTATGGAAGCGGTCATTATCAGTTTTGCAAGAGTCCTGATCTGAAGAGTTTCACCGTGGTTCAGAACACACAGACCAAGGGTATGTTCACCCCACGTCATGGCACTATCATCCCTATCACCCAGGCAGAGAAAGACCGTCTGCTGCTTGAATACGGCAACTTCAAGAACCCGATTCTACCTAAGTTCCATGCAGACCCGGAGGTGCTTTATTCCAACAAGACCGGTAAATACTATATTTACTCCACTACCGACGGTGTTCCCGGCTGGGGCGGCTACCGATTCAGCGTTTTCTCGAGCGACAATCTAGTTGACTGGAAAGACGAAGGTGTGATGCTCGACCTTCGTAGTGACCAGGTGAGCTGGGCCCGCGGCAATGCCTGGGCACCTGCCATCGATGAAGTGAAGCAGAAAGACGGCAGCTACAAATACTATTTCTATTTCAGCGGTGATGCCGGCAGAAGAAAAGAGATCGGTGTGGCTGTAGCAGATGACCCTGTCGGTCCGTTCACAGACTTTGGTAAGTCTATCATCAAGGATTCTCCTGTTGGTCATGGTCAGCAGATTGACGTTGATGTGTTTACCGATCCTAAGAGTGGCAAACATTATATCTATTGGGGTAACGGCTATATGGCCGGTGCAGAGTTGAACGACGATATGACCTCTTTGAAGCAAGAGACCATCAAGGTGATGACCCCTGAAGGCGGTGACTTACGCACATGGGCATACCGTGAAGCTCCGTACGTGTTCTACCGCAAAGGCACCTATTATTTCATGTGGTCGGTTGACGACACCGGTTCTCCAAACTACCATGTATGCTATGGTGTGTCGAAGTCTCCACTGGGTCCGATAGAGAAGGTGAACGGTGAATACCCTACGATTCTGTCCCAGCGTCCTGACCTGAAGATTTACGGCACCGCCCACAACTCTGTATTGCAGTTGCCTAAGCAGGACAAGTGGTATATTGTCTATCACCGTATCAACAAGAATTACATAGAGCGCAGTGAAAGTCCTGGTACTCACCGTGAGGTCTGCATTGACGAGATGAAGTTCGACAAGAAAGGTAATATCATTCCGGTTGAGCCGACTTTGGACGGACCTGTTGTAGATAATTAGGAATTAGGAATCAAGAATTATGTGGGATACTTATATATTTGATTTAGACGGAACATTATTAAATACATTGGATGATCTTTGGGCAAGCGTGAATTATGCGCTTGCCCAAAATCATTATCCTGAGAGAAGTAAGGCTGAGATCCGGAGTTTTCTTGGCAACGGTGCCATGGTGCTGATTCGCAAGTCGTTGCCAGCAGGGACGAGCGAGGAAGTCGTTGAACAGGTGTTTTCGACTTTTCGCGGTTATTATGTAGTCCATGCCATGGACACTACCTGCCCTTACGAAGGTGTGGGGGCAATGTTGCAGAGGCTGAAAGCATCGGGCAAAAAGATTGCTATAGTAAGCAACAAGCCCGATGCGGCTGTTCAAGAGTTGTATGACTGTTTCTTCAAGGATGTGGTGGATATCGCCATCGGTGAACGTCCGGAAGTGCGTCGTAAGCCAGCCCCCGACATGGTATTGAAGGCGATGGAGTTGCTTGGCAGTGAGCCATCCACGTCGGTATATATCGGCGACAGCGAGGTGGATATGTCAACGGCGAAGAACAGCGGTCTGCCATGCATCAGTGTGAGCTGGGGATTTCGCGACCGTGATTTTCTGATTGCCAAGGGAGCAGACAGATTGATTGACAGTCCTGATGAGATTTTTGCTGTAACCGTATAATTATGGTATAGGGACAGAGAAACATAATAAAGCCAGGTGCGGATGTGCATCTGGCTTAAGTTTTTCTATGGAGAATCTGATTACTCAGCAGGAGCAGGCTCGCCTGTTTCTTCAGCTGGTGCTGGAACTGGAGCTGGAGCTGGAGCAGCTTTTTCAGCAGGAGCGGCATTTTCAGCCGGAGCAGCCTCTGTGCCGACAGATAGCGGGTTGCCCTGTTGTGCCGGAGCAGCAGCTGGGATAGAAGTCGGTGTAGCAATGGAAGTCTCTTCTTTCTTGTCGCCTGCGAAAGCTGCGGAAACTATACAGAGCACAACCATGAGGGCTGCCAGAGTCCATGTAGTTTTCTCAAGGAAGTCAGTGGTTTTTCTGACACCCAACATTTGGTTAGATGAAGAGAAGCTTGATGCCAGTCCTCCACCTTTACTCTCCTGAATCAGAACGATTCCACAAGTCAAAATAGCTACGATAATGAGTAGCACGATAATTAATGTATACATTCTATTTAATCTTTTTTGTTTACTACAACTTCGAGTAATCTCATTTGAGTTGCAAAGTTAGCACTTTTTTCCGGATTATTCAAACAAAAACTCTTTAATATTTCCAAAGCCTGCTGATATCTTCCTTGTTTTATGTAGATATTAACAATATTTTCGTTAAAAATCGCATCTTTATCATATTCTTGCTGGTCTGGTCCGACCGGTTCGTCGCCGTTCTCCTCCATCTTGTAGCGTTGTTTCCCTTTGTTTGCATTGAGAAACGAGTCGATAATCTGCTGCTGCATGTTGGTCTCATTGGTCTCATCAGCCTCATCAGGGTTGATATCATCCTGCATCTGCAGAAATGCAGCATAGTCATTGGTGAGGTCGGCAATAGTAGGCACCGTTCTTGGAGCGCCCTGCTTATCCTCCTCTTTTTCAGGCAGATTGGAAAGAAAGTCGTCTATCAGGGAGATTGTACGGTTGTTCTCTTCCTCCGTCTCTACCCTATCCTCCTTATTCTGCTCGAGCTGATAATTCTTGCCTTCAATCATATTGAAGAGCACAGTTCGGTCGGGCACGAGCAGACTGGCTTTCGTGAGCTCTTCGCTGAGCGACTGGTCGTGCATCTCATAGAGGTTGGCAATGAGCAGGAGCCTAGCCGTATGGTAAAACGGATAGCGTTCCACGAGATTTCTGAGTTCCCGCAGCGTCATCGCATTGAGCTTGTCTCTATGATTGATGAGATGGTAAATATCCATAATGAGTGCAAAATTAGTGAATATTTTTCAAACCAAGCACTCATCAGAGCCAGTTTTTCTTTCTGAAATATACAAAAGACATATATGTGATGGCGATGGATATGATTAAGACGAGCGGGAACCCCCATATCCACTTCTCCATGCCGTTGATAAGGTTCATACCAAAGAGCGAGGATACCAGAGTCGGGAACATGATGATCATGTTGAGAGACGTGAGCAATCGCATAATCTTGTTCATGTTGTTGTTGATCACATTGGCATAGGTGTCCATGGTGGATTTGAGGATGTCGGAATAGATGGCGGTAGTCTCGCGCGCCTGCTGCATCTCAATGTTCACATCCTCGATGAGCTCCGCGTCGAGTTCATCGACCGGCAGGCGGAACTTCAGTTTTGAGAGGAGGTTCTCGTTGCCCCTGATGGAAGTGGCAAAGTATGTGAGGCTATCCTGCAGACGTGAGAGGTAAACCAGGTCTTTGTTATCGATTTGTCGGTCGAGGTCGCGTTTTGCCTTCTCTATGAGTCCGTTCACCTGTTTGAGGTATTTCAGGTACCATACGGAAGCGGAGAGGAAGAGGCGGAAGACCAGGTCCGCCGCATCAGAGAACCCTTCTGCCCTTCTCTGCTGATGGTTCACGAAGTCAAGCATCATGCGAGTCTCCTGATCGCAGATGGTCACGATCACGTCTTTCTTGATGACCACACCGAGCGGGATGGTGGTATATGGCGACCTGGAGATGACGGTTTTCAGATGCGGTATACGCAAAATGATCATCAGCCATCCCTCGTCGATATCGAAACGTGCTCTCTCGTCTGTATCGGAGATGTCGGCCAGGAAATAGTCGGGCAAACCGAGTTCGTTAACGAGGAAATTCACATCATCTTCCACCGGACACGTCACCTGTGCCCAGCACCCTGGCTCCCATGTATCAATTGGAGTCACATTTCCTTTAGTATTCCAGAATGAACGCATATTTCTGAATCTTTACTAAATTGAACAATTCTTTAACTGTGGGTAAAGACTCAGAAATGAATCTTTATCCTAACACAACAAATAGCATTTCGCCGGATAATCGTCCATAAAAAATATAGAATTGGTTACTGGATGCAAAGATAAGTATTTTTTTTCAAAAAAAGAAAAAAGGAAAAAGAAAATGGTTAACTTTGCAGGTCAAACAGCTGATTTTTGGTAAAAAAAGGATTATGAAATACGATAAAATCATCATACGCGGTGCTTCGGAGAACAACCTGAAGCAAGTATCGCTTGAGATTCCCAAGCATCAGATCACTGTGTTTACAGGTGTGAGCGGCAGCGGCAAGAGTTCGTTGGTGATGGACACGATTGCCGCAAAATCACGTCGGGAGCTGAACGACACCTTTCCCACGTTTGTTCAACAATATCTGCCCAAATACACCCGTCCTCATGTTGATGCGATAGAGAATTTGCCTATCGCCATCGTGATTGACCAGAAGAAGCCCGGTCAGAATTCACGCTCCACGGTGGGCACCTACACTGATATCTATGCGTTGCTGCGTCTGTTATTCTCCCGTGTCGGCAAGCCGTTTGTGGGTTATGCCGAGTCGTTCTCCTTCAATCATCCCGAAGGTTCTTGTCCACGCTGCAACGGTCTGGGTGAGATCCGCGAGCTCGACATCCACAAACTGGTGGATTTCGACAAAAGTCTGAACGACGAAGACACTATTCATTATATTGCCTTTGGCAAAGGCGGTTGGCGTTGGATACGCTATGCTCACAGCGGTCTGTTCGACCTCAACAAGAAAATCAAGGACTACAGTCCGAAGGAGCTCGACCTGTTTTTGAACAGTCCTCAGATCCGTTTGAAGAATCCCCCGTCGAACTGGCCGAAAACAGCAAAATACGAAGGTCTGATTCCACGTATGTACCGCAGCATCATCAACTCCGAGGAAGGTCTGCTTCATGCCTCAGTGTTGAATCCGATGCTGCAGATGGGTGTCTGTCCTGACTGTGATGGCACGCGAGTGAACGAGCGAGTCCGTTCGTGCCATATCGAGGGTAAGAATATCGCCGAGGTATGCCGTCTGAGTATCACCCGCCTGAACGAATGGGTCCGGAGTATCACCGACCCTCTGTCCGTGGATTTGAAAGATGCCATCGGTGTCCGTCTGACTGCGTTGGAGGAGATTGGCCTTGGTTACCTGTCGCTCGACCGAGCAGTAGGTACATTATCGGGCGGAGAGGCGCAGCGTTGCAAGATAGCCAAATATATCAACTCGTCGTTGTCCGACGTGCTTTATATTCTCGACGAGCCATCGACTGGACTACATAATCACGATATCCAGTTGATGAAGCACTCTGTGGAGCGTCTTTGTGACGCCGGCAACACGGTGATACTGGTGGAACACCACAAGGAGATGATCCGCATGGCCGACCATATAGTCGATATGGGTCCCGGTCCGGGTATCGACGGAGGTCGGATTGTGTTTGAGGGAAGTTACGACCATCTCCTTGAGAGCGGCACAGCCACGGGTGTTTGTCTGTCGTCGGAACGTCACAACGACCTTTGCCAGCACCGTACGTCAAATGACTTCCTTCCCATCCGTCATGCGTGTCTTCACAATCTGAAAGACATCTGTATTGACCTGCCGCTGGGTGTTTTTGTGGGGATATGCGGTGTTGCCGGCTCAGGCAAGAGTTCTCTGATGGAATGTGTTCGCAGGGAGAGTGCCTCCCCTATCACCTATATCAGTCAGAAGAATATCGGCATCAGCCTGCGATCCACTCCTGCCACTTATATGGAAGTAGCCGGTGATATCCGTAAGATCTTTGCCCGATGTCACAAGAAGAAAGAGACCGACTTTGCATTCAACGGGAAGGGAGCCTGTCCGGTATGTGGAGGCAAAGGGGTGATTGTCAGCGAGATGGCTTTTATGGACAACATAGAGACCGTGTGTGAGGCATGTCATGGTCTTCGTTATTCTTCCGATGTATTGCAATATGAAGTTGAGGGAAAGAATATCGCAGAGGTGATGGACCTGAGTGTACGTCTTGCCAGTGGTTTCTTCAAAGGCACAGTGATAGAAGAGAAGTTGCGTCCGATGATGGATGTGGGTCTTGGTTATCTTCATTTGAACCAAGCCCTGTCAACCCTCAGCGGCGGCGAGTTGCAACGGTTGAAGATGGCCTCTCATCTTGGTGACCGTGGCCAGTTCTTTATTTTCGACGAGTCCACAGACGGTCTTCATCCCAAAGACGTTGACCGTATCATCCGTTTGTTTCAGAATCTGGTGGATGAAGGCAACACCGTCTATGTGATTGAACACAACACCGATGTGATCCGTTCGGCCGACTATGTGGTGGAACTGGGTCCCGGTGCCGGTGAGGAAGGCGGTCGTATTGTGTTCAGTGGAACTCCAGATGCACTCATAAAAAACAAAGATAGCGTGACAGCACGCTATCTTTAAAGAGCCTCTCCCCCCGCCCTCCCCTATAGGGAGGAAGCCCCCTTTTGGGAAACCATGCGGATGGGGTTGGTTGTTTTAGCGGGTGATGGAAGCTGGCTTGAGTCCGTCGGCAGAAAATCGGACGGTGACTGATTTGTCGTCCATCTTCTTTACGTAAACGAGAATCGTTCCGCGGTTTGCCTGATGGTGGTTGTCGGTGTAATCCGACATGTCAGAGTTGTTGGATGCCTCCATACCGAGCAGTACGGCATTGCCGCCAATGTCGCAGGTGATGTCGTTGCGAGCCGTCTTCACGATGTCTCCATCTTCGTCGACTATCTTCACAAGGAGTTGCAAGAGTCGTGCCTTCGTCGGGTCTTCATCAGCTTTCAGTCCCTCACCAGTGAGGTCATCGGTCTCAAGCCCCACAGCCGTCTTATCTGTCTTAATCTTATAGTTTGCCACGACCTGATTGCTGGCATCGAGTCCCTGTGCCTCGATTGTACCAACCTGGTAAGGGATATCCCAGACGATGCCTCCGATGGTGTCGTTATACTCTTTCACTTCCCCTACTCTTTCTCCGTTGATCAGCAGTTGCGCCTTCGGACAGTTGGTATATGCCAGCACTCTCACCTGAGATTCAGGCTGGTAGTTCCAGTTGTCGGCCGCATCGATAGAGAAGAAGTTGCCCCTCTGACGCCGTCCTCCATTGATTTGTCCGAATCGCTGGTCGTTTGGTCTTCTGTTCGGCATGGTACCTATATAGATCATCGGTTTTTCGCTCCATATAGATGTTCTGAACCATCCACGTCCTTTCGGGAAGGCTCCGAAATTGAGGAGTCCGGTATTGAGTCCTCTTGACGGCCATCTTCCTGACTCACCCAGATAATCCATTCCAGTCCAGACGAACTGTCCGAAGATGAAGTCGTTGTTACGCACCGCTTTCCACGCATTGTAGTCCGTGCTTGTCTCACTCCCATAGAGAATACGGTTCGGATAGGTCTTATGGTCCTCTGCATAGCGGTTTTCCGTATAGTTATATCCCACCACATCGATCACTTCCGGATAGATGGTCTGATTACTCATGACCACACCTGCCAAAGCACCTGTTACCGGTCTTGACGGGTCGTTCTTGCGGATTACCTCCGCCAGTCGCTTTGCAATGATGCCGATGCGCTCTGCACTCGGTGCGTCGGGTTTATATCCTCCGAACATAGGCTGGTTGATGGTCGTTCCATCGAGCACAGGATGTGAATACGGGTCGTTCGGGTAGTCCACCTCGTTGCCCACGCTCCAGAGGAACACACAAGGGTGGTTGCGGTCGCGTAGTACCATGTCCTGCACGTCGCGGTCGATCCATTCTTCGAAGAAATCATAGGTGCCGTCGAATCCCGGTTCACCCTGGTTCCATCCCTTGATCCATTTGCGTTTCGGGAACTCCCACTCATCCGACCCCTCGTCCATCACGAGCATCCCCAGCTCATCGCAGATATCATAAAGAGCCGGAGCCTGCACGTTATGGCTCATACGGATGGCGTTCGCTCCCATCGTCTTCAAGGCTCTCACCCTGCGGCGCCATACTTCAGGCGGAACAGCCGATCCGAGGACACCAGCATCGTGGTGGAGGCAGACTCCCTTCACCTTCATGTTTTTTCCATTGAGCTCAAACCCCGTGTTCGCATCGAACTTGAGTGTACGGAGCCCCATGGTAGTCTGCATCTGATCGACCACTTTTCCCTGCTGGAGGAGTTCCACTTTCATCGTGTAGAGATACGGGTTGCTGATATCCCATAGCTTTGCGTTCGGCACGTTGATGCTGGTCGTCATCTTATAACCTCCGGTTCGCATACCCGTCACCTCCTTCTCCACTGTATTTCCATCCTTATCGGTGATGGTGATTTTCGTGGATAGCTGGTTATCAGGGCCTTCCGCCATGACATCCACCTCGACTTCGGCATTTGGACCGTTAAGGTTTTTCAGCCGGTAGGTAGTTCCCCACTGTTTGAGGTGCGTGTTGGCCGCTTTCACAAGATATACATCACGGTAGATACCCGATCCGGAATACCATCTGGAGTCAGCAATACGTGAGTGATCCACTCTGACCGCCATCACGTTCTCCCCCTCTTTAAGATAAGGTGTGAGTTCGTAGAGGAATGAAATATATCCGTTCGGCCGTTTTCCGAGGAGTTGTCCGTTGAGATAGACCTCACTTCGGTTGTAAACACCTTCAAAATAGATATAGGCAAGCGGTTGTCTGCTGTCCTTCTTATATTGAAAATGTTTCCTGTACCATGCGATACCCGCCGGCAGATATCCTGTGCAGCTGGCATTATTCTCAGACAGTTGTCCTTCCACCGACCAGTCGTGTGGCAGAGACAGTTTCCGCCACTGGCTATCGTTGAACTGGTTGTTCTTATACGCTTCGTTGTCGGAAAGTGAGAAAAGCCATCCATCATTAAAACACTCACTGTTGCCGAAGCCCGGTCCGATGGTCTGGGCAGCGGCATTCAATTGTAGGATTATGACACATAAGCATGTCAGAACGATTCTCTTCATGTTGGTGTTATTTATTGGTTTGTATATGCAAGATAATGAAAAAAACATTTCAGCGATAATTCTTTTAAATGAATACTTATTGTTTTGACGCATTGAATCGTAAGAGAGCCTCAATATAATAATAATCGGCATAGATGATGGACGCGTCGATCTCCGTTCCGGCAGGATGATGCCCCGTGGAGTGGGTCAGGAAAGCCACGTTACGCTTCCCGCTCTGGTAACGTTTGGTGCTGAGGTCGGTCAGCATGTGCTCAGCAGCAGACAAATAGGTGTCACGCTTGTCGGGAGCGACATAGTCCGCCAGTTCGATGAGTGCAGATGCCACGACACAGGCTGCCGACGCATCCTTAGGAGCCTGAGCCCCCCTCGGGTCGTCCATATCCCAGACAGGCACCCAGTCGTCGCTCGTCAGTCTGAGACGTTGGAGATAAATATCGGTGACTTTCTGTGCCTGTTGAAGAAAAAGGGAATCGTGGGTAAACCGGAAAACCATGGTATAGCCATAGATGGCCCACGACTGACCGCGTGACCACATAGAATAGTCGGCATATCCCTGATGAGTTTGTCCACGAAGGAACGCCCCAGTGAGTGTATCGTAAACCGCTACATGGTAGGATGAGCCGTCGGATCTGAAATGGTTTCTCATGGTGGTGACGGCATGTGTAATGGCAATATCTCTCAAAAGCGGATTTCCTCCGTTTTCAGCAGCCCAGAAAAGGAGTTCGAGATTCATCATGTTGTCCATGATGGTGTTGTGACCTCCATAATCCTTGACATGACGCGGCCAACTGAGGATGGTTCCCACTTTAGGGTTGAAAAGTTTGGCCAAAGAGTCAGCACAAGTAAGTGCAATTCGTTTATATTCAGGGTTGTGAGTCCGCTCATATCCTTTCAGAAAAGAATTGATGATGATAAATCCCAGATCGTGGTCAAACACAGGCTCATGTTGCAAAAAAGCCAGTGACCGGGTGTATCCTTCAGCAGCTTCTCTCACCTTCATATCCTTCGTAGATGCGTAATCCATCCACAGGATGCCCGGCCAAAACCCCGAGCACCATTCCTGAGGAATGGCCGGCCGGCAGTTCCATCCTTTGTGGGTGTCGGTGGCAAGGATATTCCGTGGTTGTTGCTTAAAATCGTAGGGATACAGTTCTTCGAGGGCTTTTTCCACCTGTGAGTGGCAGTATTTCAGTTGTTTGTCTGCGTTGAACGACTGCGCCTGAGACAGGGCAGATATAAAAAACAGAAAAATGAAAAAGAAACATCGAAGCATAAAAGTTAAAGCTATTATTTTTAATTTTGTGTGGCAAAAATAGTGATTCTTAGTGGAAAAATCAAAGAAAAAGACTTAAATTTGCAGTAGAAAAAAGAAAAGCGATGAACGTAATTTTTAAGCAACTGATATCGAAGACGCTCGAGATTTCAGAGCGTCAGGTAGCTAACACGCTGGAATTGTTGGAAGAAGGTTCCACCATACCTTTCATCAGCCGTTATAGAAAAGAACGGACCGGCGGTCTGGATGAGGTTCAGATAGCCTCTATCAACGACGAGTTTGAGAAGCTGAAAGAGACGGAGAAACGCAAACAGACCATTCTGAGCACGATTGAAGAGCAGGGAAAGCTGACAGACGAATTGCGAGCCCGTATTGAGGCCAGCTGGAACGCCACGGAACTGGAAGATATCTATCTGCCATATAAGCCTAAACGCCGTACGCGAGCCCAGATTGCGCGTGAGAAAGGTCTGGAGCCACTAGCGAGTTATATACTCATGCAGCGTTATGGCGATGTGAAGCGTGAGGCCAGGCAGTTTGTTGATGCCGAAAAGGGTGTGTCATCCGAAGACGACGCTATTCAGGGCGCGATGGATATCATCGCCGAGCAGGTGAGTGAGGATGAGCGTTCGCGCAATGCTGTCCGCCACAATTTCACCTATGATGCCGTCATCAGTTCGAAGGTGGTGAAGGACAAGGAAGATGAAGGTCAGAATTTCCGTGATTATTTCGATTTCAGCGAGAAGTTGAGCCGTTGTGCCAGCCACCGCCTTCTGGCGATGCGCAGAGGAGAATCTGAAGGCATTTTACGTGTGAGTATCAGCGGAGATGACGACCGTTGTCTGGAACGTCTTCACCGTCAGTGGGTCCGTGGCGCCGGTGAGTCCTCGGAATATGTGGCATCCGCCGTCAAAGACTCGTTTAAACGTCTGCTGAAGCCAAGTATAGAGACTGAGTTTGCCAACCTGTCGAAAGAGAAAGCCGACGAGGAAGCCATCCGCATCTTCGTTCGTAACCTGGAGCAACTGCTGATGTCAGCCCCGTTGGGTCAGAAGCGCGTGCTCGCCATCGACCCCGGTTTCCGCACCGGTTGCAAGATTGTCTGTCTGGACAGTGAGGGTAACCTGCTCCACAACGAAACCATCTTCCCTCATACGCCCGGTCAGCGTGGCATGGTGAGCAACCGTCAGGCAGCCGCCAGTAAGATATGGACGCTGACCAAGCAATATAAGACAGAAGCCATCTCCATCGGCAACGGCACAGCCAGTCGGGAGACCGAGGATTTCATCCGTGGTCTGGGTCTTCCCAAATCGATTGAGATCTATGTTGTGAGTGAAGACGGAGCCTCTATCTACTCCGCTTCGAAGGTGGCCAGAGAGGAATTTCCCGACTATGACGTAACGGTTCGCGGCGCTGTCTCCATCGGCCGCCGGTTGATGGATCCGCTGGCAGAGCTAGTGAAGATAGACCCAAGCAGTATCGGCGTGGGCCAGTATCAGAAAGACGTAAACCAGAGTGCCTTGAGGAAAAGTCTGGATCAGACTGTGGAATCATGTGTAAACAAGGTAGGTGTGAATGTGAATACCGCCTCCAAGCATCTGCTCACCTATATCAGCGGACTGGGTCCGCAGCTGGCTCAGAATATCGTGGACTACCGTGCCAAGAACGGTGCGTTCCGCAACCGTCGCCAGCTGCTCGAAGTGCCTCGTATGGGTAACAAAGCCTTTGAACAGAGTGCCGGTTTCCTTCGTATCAGCGAAGGCGATAATCCGCTCGACAACAGTGCTGTTCATCCGGAGTCGTATCCGATCGTGGAACGTATGGCCCGTGACCAAGGATGCCGTGTGAGTGATCTGATGTCGAAGAAAGAGCTGCGTGACAAGATAGACCTGAACCGTTACGTGACCGACAGTGTAGGTCTGCCAACCCTCACCGATATCATGCAGGAGCTTGCCAAGCCCGGCCGTGATCCCCGCCAACAGCTGAAACCGTTCTCATTCAGCGACAGTGTGAAAGAGCTGGAGGATGTGAGAGTGGGCATGGTGTTGCCTGGCATTATCACGAACATCACCAATTTCGGCTGTTTCGTGGATGTGGGTGTTCATACAAAGGGACTGGTTCATATCAGCCAATTGTGCGACCATTTTGTGAAAGACCCTACAGAGGTGGTCCGTCTTCATCAGCATGTGATGGTGAAAGTGCTGGATGTAGATATGGTCCGCGGAAGAATGGGGCTTACTTTGAAGTTTGAAGTTTGACCTTTGAACTTTTGGCCATGCTGATGGATGGCAGTTGTAGAGACGTGGGATGCCCACGTCTCTACATGAAAAAAATATATTTTTATTTAATAATTAGTGTACGAGTGAGGTTTTTTTTGTATATTTGCAACATAGACATAATTAATTGAATTACTAACTTATTATTAACTAGCTTATGAAAAGAATCTACATGATTTTAGCAGGCTTGGTTTGTGTGCTCAGCGCCATGGCGCAGGTTGAGCCGAATGTCAAACCAGAGACGCCTGTGACCGGCAACAAATATGTGCTGGTAAACAAGGCGATGAACGGCAACCAGTACATGTCCCGTACTTCATGGGACGGCGCTCTCTATTTCCTGGGCAAGGAGGATTCTCACTATGAGGATTATCAGATCACAGCTCATGAAATTTTCGAAGGTGTATGGACATTCACTTACCGTGGGACAATGGAAGTGCCGACAGGCGAAATTAGTGAATCAGGGAGTCCTGTGATGGAATGGATAGAGGTAGATTACTACATGGGTATTCCAAATGTTACCACTAACAACGTGAACCTGAACTTGGAAAGGGATGTGGTATGGACACTTGAGCCTAGCGCCAAATACCCAGGTTATTATCAGTTTATCGCAGGCGAGGGCAATATTAATGAAAAATGCATCGGTCTGAAAATGCACCTGAACAGTGGTTCACAGTACTTCATCGTGAGCGAGCCGAGCAACAGCTGGTATCCAGACTTCGCCGGCGGTGTGACAGAGGTTTTCGACGAGTCAACCGGTGATTATTCTTACATCATCAACGACTCCACCTCCTTTAACTGGGGTTTCGTGACCGTTGACAAAATCCCTGAGTTTATGGCTGATGTCACAGCAAACAAAGCAATCAACGACTTCCATGCCAAATACATAGCTTCAGAGGACTATGCCGACTATGCCGACGGTTTCAAGGCCAGCTACGACGCAGCCGCTGCTCTTTATAAGAGCTCAGACTACAGCTGGGAAGAAGATCCTGAGGTGATTGCAGCAATGCTCAGCAAGAAAGAGGCATTCTACAACGAGATTGACGCAGCTGAGCTGATTGACGGTGCAGACGCTCCATTGCTGACAGCCATTGCCAATGCAAAGACCACCTTCAAGACTGCCACCAGCGTAGCAGAAGTAGAAGCAGCCATTAACGCCTTGAAAGACGCCGTTACCGCATTCAAAGAGCAGACCGGTGACCTCACGGGTATGGGAACGAACATGAGTTTCGAGGATCTCTCCGCTCAAGGTGGTGGTGAAACCACCTCTGTAGCTGACGTTCCGGCAGGTTGGAATATGTATATCGGTGGAAAACAGGTGTTTACTGCCAATGATATCCGCAGCAACGGAATCACCGCATGGTGTGGAGTAAACTCCGACTCCGAGGGTGCCGGCAAAGACGGCAATGAGTCGTTCGGTATCTGGAGCAGTGGTATTCCAGTGTTCGAACTTTCTCAGAAGATTGAGGGTCTGGAGAACGGAACTTACATTGTTCAGGCAGGTCTGATGGCCGGTTCCAACGGTAACGGTTCCCGTCTGACCACTCAGCGTATCTTCGGTAACCTGAACTCCACTTACTATGCAGACGAGAGTCTTTATGATGTAACCCAGCTCGACCAGAGTGAGGTGTTTGCCTTTCAGGGCAACCAGGAGATTGTGACCGACCGCGAGATGCTGCCTGTATATGTAAGAGCCTACGTCTGGGACGGCACCCTGACCTTCGGTGTACGTACCGACGGTAATATTGCCGCAAACTGGCGTACAGCCGCAAACAGTGCCGGTGGTGACGGTTGGTTCAAGACCGACAACTTCACCATCCAGAAGGTGGGTTATGTAGGTGAGGACGCAGCAGCGGTTGCCAACCACTTTATCGATGCTCTGAACCAGTATCTTGATGGTGGTGATGTGTTTGAGGCTAGTCTTGAGGAAGAGATCAAGAGTGTGATTCCTGACGGTGGCGTGACAGCTGACACTCCTGCAGATCAGATCAACAACGTAATTGAGACTTTGAAAGACCGAATTGCTGATGTTGCCGCTTCTATCGATGCTTACAAGAAACTTTCGAACGGCATAGAGAACGGTTATATTGCTTACGATGAATATTCCTATACACCATCCTCAGGCACAGTGCTCTCCAAAGCTCTTGAGGACGCTGAGATTGCCCTCGACGTGCGCAATGTGAACGCAGAACAGATTGACGCATTGATTGCCGCAATCGAAGAGGCCATCGTAAAATGTAAGTCAGAGGCTATCCAGGTAGGCGAATACTGCAATATCATCCAGAACGGCAGTTTCGAGGATCTCTCCGCCCAGGGTGGCAACAACTCAAATGGTCCTGCCAACCCTCCAGCCGGCTGGACTCTGAAGATTAACGGTGTTGAGTGCGAGACCAGCGCAGACTATGGTGCGGCAGGCGCCAGCATGGGTTGGTGCGCTATTAACTCAGGTGACGTCATTGATGAAGTAGATGAGAACGGTGTGAACTGGACTACTCAGTACACTGACGGAGGTCACCTGTGGGGAATCTGGGCAGGTACTGTTCCAGAGGTAGAGCTCTCACAGTCCTTCTCCGGCCTTCCAGCAGGAACATACGTTCTGAGCTGCGACATGGTTGTTCAGCATGACTGGTCGGGACCGGTTCTTACCAGCCAGCGTATCTTTGCCAATAACTACATCACGATGTATGGAGCAGAGGATGTTTACACAGCTGAGGGCGTGACCCTCCCATCCGATATGGTAGGCGCCAACACGCTGAATGAGCAGTTCCCTGAGACCTCTGTTCCGTTCATCAACTACGCCGGTAACCCATGGGATGTGTACTACGGTTCCTCCAGCTGTCCAAAACATATAGAGCTCCGCTTCGGCGTGGGTGAGAGCGGTGAGCTGAAACTCGGTTTCCGTACCGACAGCAACAAGATCTCTTCTGTCAGCTACACCAACGAAGCCGGTAACGGCTGGTTCAAGCTCGACAACTTCCAGCTGTTCTACGAGTCAGAGGAAGTGCCGGAAGGCACCGACGCTACGCTGACCAAGAAGGGTGACGTGAACGAAGACGGCAAAGTTGACATCAATGACGTTGTAGCTATCATCAACGTGATGGCAGGAACCGCTACTTGGCCGAACGCCAACGTGAACGAGGATGCCGACGGTTATGTTGACATCAACGACGTTGTGGCAGTAATTAACATTATGGCAGGGAACTAGGTCCCCTCCCCCAAAAGAAGGGGAAACCAGGTGAGTGGAACATCCAACTGTCGTACAAATAAAGGGGAGGCGTGCCCAAGGGTATGTCTCTCCTTTTTAAATTAGGAATGAGGAATGACAACTCTAAATCATAAGATTATGAGAAAGACAATCTTTTTATTATTAGTTATTATGCCGATGATAGTGACGGGTCAGCGGGCGGATTATAAGGTTATTCCGCTGCCGGCCAGCATTACGATGGACACAGGCAATATGTTTGAGTTGAAAGACGGGATGAGCATCGGATTTAAAGCCGGCAATGCGGGCGTGGCACAAACTGCCGGGTTCTTGCGCGACTACGTGGAAGAGCTGACCGGTTTGCAGCTGCATGTGATTCCTGGTGGTAAGCACTGCCCAATCGAGTTGCGATTGGTAAAAGAGAAGCAGGAAGCTGGAGTGGCCGACGGAATCTTCAACAGTCGCTACACGATGGATGTGGGCAAACATGGTGTTCTGATTGAGGCTCCAACAGAGGAAGGACTGTTCAGGGGCGTTCAGACATTGCGTAAAAGTCTGCCTGTGGTGGAGAAAGCTGAAGTCGTAGAGCTTCCTCATGTGAGCATATCCGATGAGGCCCGTTTCGGCTATCGTGGCGTGCATCTCGACAGCTCCCGTCATTTCTGGACCGTGGATGTAGTGAAGAAATATATAGACCAGCTGGCCCTTCATAACTGCAACCAATTTCATTGGCACCTGACAGACGACCAAGGCTGGCGTTTTGAGGTGAAGGCTCTTCCCGAGCTTGCGAAAGAAGGCAGTATCCGCGAGCAGACCGTCATCGACCGCAACACAGGTTTGTATGACGGCACGCCTTACGGTGGTTACTACACACAGGATGAACTCCGCGAAGTGGTTCGTTATGCCGCAGAGCGTTATATCAACATCATTCCTGAGATAGATCTTCCCGGCCATATGCAGGCAGCCTTACACGTATATCCTGAACTGGGTTGTACGGGCGGTCCCTACTCTGTATGGCAGTTTTGGGGTGTGAGCGAGGATGTGCTTTGTGCCGGCAATCCCAAGACCATAGACTTTTTGAAGACGGTGTTGGGAGAGCTCTGTGATATATTCCCTTCGAAACTGATTCATATCGGCGGTGACGAATGTCCGAAAGTACGTTGGAAGAACTGTGCAAAATGTCAGTCGAAGGCAACTTCTCTTGGCCTGAAAGATGATGGAAAGCACAGTATAGAGAATCAGCTTCAGACCTGGGTGAACCATGAGATGGAAAGTTATCTGAAATCTCGTGGCCGTGATATCATCGGTTGGGACGAGGTACTAGAAGGCGGTCTGACCGATGGTGGCACGGTGATGAGCTGGCGCGGAATTGAAGGCGGTATTGATGCTGCCCGTCAGCATCACAACGTGATCATGACTCCGGTGGATTACTGCTATATCGACTATTATCAGGTGAAAAACAACTGGAACGCACCCGTAGCGATAGGCGGATACGTTCCGGCAAGTAAGACCTACTCTTTTGAGCCTGTTCCTGCAGAGCTGAACGAAGAAGAGGCTAAATACATACTAGGTCCTCAGGTGAACTTATGGTGTGAGTATGTGGCTTATCCTTCCCACTTATTCTATATGCTGCTTCCACGCCTGGATGCCATCAGCGAAGTGCAGTGGTGCAAGCCTGAGCGGAAAGACTTTGAGGACTTTAAGCAACGGTTGGAACACCAGAAGGCAGTGTATGACAAGCTGGGTGTGAACTATTGCAGATTAATTGAGTGATTACTGTAGTCTGAAGGCAATTGGGAGCGTAAACCGAGTTATTACCGGTTCATCTTTTTGATATCCCGGTGTCCACTTCGGCATCGTCTTGCAAACCCGTAGAGCTTCATCGCTGAGAGCCTTCAGAGATGCATCATATTCAGCCTGGGTGAGGTACTGCTTATCCCCATCTTTATGCGTATAGGCTGTGACCGTCACATCAGGGATGGCAGCCTGCTGCCTCACCTCCATATTTGTTTTTGCCCCGGAGCATCTGGTCACTTCAAAGTCAGAACAGCTGCCGTCCTTGTTTACTTTGAAAGTAACGAGGATTGTGGCTTGCACTCCACAATCATGTGCCAATTGTGGATATCGGAGATTAGAAGAAAGGAACTGCATCAACGCCAGCATCCCACCTTCGTATTCAGGTAATTTCTCCGGATGAGAGTAGATTTCCTGTCCATTGGCATCTACCTGATAAGGCTTTAACGTATCGACGGGGACAGGTTCGAAGCTTTCATTACTTTGAACTTTAAGATTTAAACTTTGAGCTTTAGCGTTTGAGGGTTCTTCAGTGTCAGAATGCTCTTGATTATCAAGTACCGCATTGCTGCTGGCAGGTATGAGACCAGATTCTACGGTAGATGGTATCGGCAGAGAAGAAATGGCGGGGTCTTCAGCGTATTCAAGCTCATTGTTAATAATATCTACTGTTTGGCTTGGTCTTTCGCTGACATTGGTCATGACCAGTGTGGCGTTATCTTCAGAGACGTCATCCACCACCTTATTTTTTATTACAGGCGTGGCAAAAGTGGTTAGCGTAACAGCTGCCACAGGGATGAGGTACAAAGATTTTGTACGCATCCAGGGATTTGACTTTTTTCTTAACATCATAGTGATACGATTTTTTAGTAAACTGTGATTAAAGCTGTTGGCGAAAGCGTAGTGACTGGAGCCAACGGCTTTCTTTATTAATAAACGCTGATACTGACCGACATTGACACCGCTGCGCAGTACAGTGTCGTCGGCCTCGTATTCGTGCACGTCGTGTAAGGAATTGGCAATCATCCATGCAAAGGGGTTTATCCATTGAATCACCTGACATATATTAACAAGAATGATGTCCAAAGAATGCCATCTGTGTATATGTCCGAGTTCATGGCGTAAGATGGTGCTGGCATTATGGTTGTAGTCTTCTTCGCTGATGACGATGGTATTCATCCAGCTAAAAGGAGCCACCTGTCCGGCATGACAATACAGCCTGGCATTTCCGATACGTTCCGTCCAAAGCACCCCCTGATGAATGTGGCGATGGAGGAGAACAAGCTGAATGGCCTTATAGATAAAAACCACCACCATAAAAAATACATATAAGGTGGCAATGATGTTCGTCCTATCAATTACAGAAGTAGAATTATGCATTTCTGACAAATTCATATTCTCAGGTCGAACCACCACTTCGTCGAGCATAATGGCGGAACGGAAACTGCCAAGAGGTTGTGCATCAAGATAGAGGAATGGCAGGTTCACAAACGGCAGTATAAGCGACAGTCCCAGAATCGCAAGCAGAATCAAGCGGTTAAACTTGAAAAAAGATTCTTTTCTCAAGAGAAACAGATAGGGAACATAAAGTGCCGTAAGGATAAGTATGGATTTAAAAATGAAAGACATGTTTTAAAATTAGGAATGAGAAATTAGGAATTGGTAGAGATGATGGTGAGGAGTTCTTGTATTTCCTGTTGAGAGAGTCGTTTTTCTTTAACAAAGAAACTGACAAGGGATGAGAAGGAGCCGCTGAAGAAGTTATCTTTCACCTCATCCATCACTCTACTGCGGTATTCATCGCGTGAGACAGTAGGGGTAAAAAAAAGCGTTTTACCGTCACCTACCCTTTTTGATGTGTTTAGGAATGTCTTCTGCGTAAGGATTTTCATAAAGGTAGCGACCGTGGTGTATGCCGGTTTTGGCTCAGGATATTTTTCCAGCACATCTCTAACCGTCACTCCGTCTTTGTTAAGTTCCCAGATGATATTCATGATTTCCATCTCCGCTCTGGTGAGTCTGTGGTTGTTTTTGCTTCTGTTCATGATGTTATTTGTTTTGTGATGACAAAAGTATTACTAAAATTTTAATTATCGAAAATTTTAGTAGAAAAAAAACAGTAAAAAGAGATGTTTTAACTTTTCTTATTAGTAATCAAAAGAAAATTTTTAGTAATTAAGAAAAAAATTGTAACTTTGCACTGTCTCTCACAAAGAGAGGTCTTTTTATGACACTTACCACCCTTGGTATATATGCGATGTTGAAGTCTTCCCCCATATCGTTTCTCTGGGGAAGCGAATATCCTTTTAATCAGATAATTTAGCATTCTTTCTTCGGAAATTTTCCGAAAAGGCTTTTAATTATGTTTTGCCCCTAACAAGGACAAGACGAGTGGTTTGTGTATCATTATTATTCTAATATCCTATAACTTTTATTTATGAATAAACGTACGAAAAAGACTATTGCCAATGTGGTAATAGTAGCCATGATTCTCTGTGGCGCAGTATGGATTGGCAGCGTATTTATCCATATTGGTGGTGAGTTTACTGACAATGCCCAGGTAGAACAAGACATCGTGAATGTCAACTCACGTGTTCAGGGATTTATCCAACGGATTTACGTCGATGAGTATCAACATGTGAACAAAGGAGACACCTTACTAATCATCGATGATTCTGAGTATGATTTGCATATTGCTCAGGCAGAGGCGAATTTGTCGAATGCAAAAGCCGCCAAATACGCAACAGAGAAAAATGTGGAAGAAGTAGCAAACCAAATCAGTGTGACCGACGCCGCAATAGATGAAGTCTATGTGCTATTGGAAAACGCCCGCACGGAATATCAGCGTTATCTGAATCTTTACGAACAGGAAGCGGTGACAAAGCAGGAGCTTGACGGCGTTCAGACCCATTATGAGTCACTAAAAGCTAAAGTAGCGACAATGGAACGTCAGAAAACAGGCACAGGAATTGCCCGTGAACAGACCACAGTAAGAGTTGACCAGAATAAGGCCGTCATCGAAGCCGCCCATGCAGCACTTAATCTAGCCAGACTGAATCATGGCTACTGCGTTGTAGTAGCTCCGTGCGACGGTTTCACTGCAAGAAAACTTGTACAGGAAGGTGAGCTGGCTCAACCTGGCATGCGCCTGTTCTCCATCGTAAGCGATCAGTCCCGATGGGTAACAGCCAATTACCGCGAGACTCAGCTCAGCGGCATTCATCTTGGCAGTTTGGTGGAAATAAAAGTAGATGCCCTCGGCAATCACAAGTTTGAGGGAAAAGTTGTCAATATCGCCAATGCCACAGGCGCCTCCATCTCTCCAGTCGCTCCTGACAATTCCACTGGTAACTACGTGAAAGTAGAACAACGAATTCCCGTAAAAATCGCTTTCACGAGTAACAACGACATGAAACTGGTTCATCAGTTGTCATCGGGAATGAACGTTGAATGCACTGTACTGAAAGATGAACAGAAAGAAAAAGAATAAAAAATGGCAGACTGGAACAGTAATGAGCGCGTAAGGCTCATGAATTTCAAGGATTGGGTGCCCGAATGGATTCGCATTGCCCTCTACGGTTTACTGGTTGTGGTATTTCAGTTCTCCAACGGCTTTTATTTCACAACTATGTCTCAGCTGGCGGGAGAGCGCAACCTGACAATGAGCGACACGCACATGCTTGGTCAGACAGTGCTGACCGGTCTCTGTTTCTATTTTCCATTGGCATTCCGGCTGAAATTCCGTTTCACCAACCAGACCTCATTGACAATAGCCGCCACAGGTCAGCTGCTGATCAATCTGATATTTCCACATGTCCATGCGTTTCCGCTCATGTTGGTGTTGGCATATTTAGGTGGTTTCTGCCGCCTATACGGCACATTCGAGTGTTTTTCAAACCTCCTTCCCAAAGTCACCCCTACCTATAATTATGCGGTATTTCTCTCATTTGTATTTCTTATTGTAATCGGTTGCGTCGGACTGTTCGACTGGGCAGCTATCCACATCATTTACTATTATGACTGGGAGCATATTCACCTTACGGCTGTCATGTTATGCTGCCTGGCCCTGTTAATCATACGAGTATTCATGCGCCCATTCCGGCCAATGCCAAAGATGCGGCTATACGGTATTGACCCTTTAGGTATGTTATTGTGGACCATCTTCATTGTCAGCGCAATCTTCATAGTCTGCTATGGTGAGGAATTTAACTGGCTGACCAACCACCGCATTCGTTTTGCCATCGGTATCTCCACTATCGCGCTTGCCATTTGTTTCCTTCGAATGAATCATATCCGCCATTCCTTTATTGAATATGGCGCCTTCAAGAGCCCGAACCTTCTGAATCTGATGATTCTCTTTCTGGGACTTGATATACTACTTGGTACCCAAAACGTGCTCCAGAACATCTTTACCAGCAACATATTAGGTTACAGTCAGTTGACGACATCCCAGCTTAAATGGCCGGAGTTTTTGGGCGCTGCCTTTGCAGCTTCATTCTGTTGGATAGGTCGTGTGAAATTAGGTTGGCGCCTGAAAACACTCACCTTTTGGACGATGGCAGGCATGCTGGCCTATGAGCTTGTCATGACTCAGCTGATATGGCCAGGCTTACATATCAAACAATTGTGGCTTCCCTCATTTCTCATTGGATTTGGCCATGTGGGTGTGTTTATTGCCCTGACAGTCTATGCCCAAGCCTACACTAATTTCAAGTATTATTTTCAAGTCCTTTGTGTACTTGGGTTCATGCGTATGGGTATAGGCGATGTGATAGGCATCGCTATTTGGGAACGTGGATTGACCGCAACATTCGGACAGCATATTTCCGCCATCAGTATGGTGGCCGACTATAACAATGGCACCCCCCCCTATCTGTTGGCCAGTGGCATCAGTCATGAGGCACTGATGGCGTCACTTCGTGAGCTCTACGGCTGGGGCGTGATTATTGGTGTTGGGTTGCTGGTGCTGATTCTCATTGGTTATTTCGACACCTTGAGAAATCCACTTCCAAAGCTGAAACAAGCTTATACGATTGTGAGACGCCGAAGAATAATGGAAAAAGATAAACAATAAAAGAACGAGCATGAAAAGAAAATACATTAACATAGCGCTCACCGCAATAGCAAGCTGGTGGAGTGTCAGTATGAATAGCCAGCAGACAATGAGTCTGCAAGAATTATATGATCTGGCAGAAAAAGAAAGCCGTCAGATTCATGTAAGCAAAATTGGTTTGGAATCAGCATCCGAGGCAATCGATGCAGCTAAGAGTGCGATGTTGCCGATTGTGAATTTAAGCATGAGCGAGAGTTATATCGGTAACGCCACGCTGATGAGCCGAGGATTTTCCACAAGTGGTACTTCCGATGTGATTGTTGCCGGTTTAGGACCTCAGAAAGTGACGAACGGCAGCCAGAAGACCCCTCATTGGGGAAATAGTTTCACAGCTCAGGCCTATCAGATGGTATATGCGGGTGGTGCAATCAGCGCCGGCATACGTCTGGCAGAATTATCCCGCAAAATGGCCTTTTTAGATATGGAGAAAAACCGCCAGGAAGTCCGCTTCCTGCTCACGGGATATTTTCTCGACATCTACAAGATTCAGAACCAGCTCGAAGTGATTGACCGGAATCTGGAACTCATAGAGAGAGTGATGGAACAAATGAAGGCACGTCATGCGGAGGGTATGGTACTGAAACGCGACATCACACGCTATGAGTTACAGCAACAACAAATGGAGCTGACGCGCAAGAAGTTGGAGGATGCTCTTGAAGTAATCAACCATCAGTTGGTCAACACTCTTCATCAGCCGGAGGATAGCCAGCTGCTTCCAGATAAAGGCGCACTTGATGCCGCATACCAGCAACTCAAGAACGTCTATAATCAGGAAATGTGGCAGGAGATAGCGTATGAAAATCATATAGGCTTGCGACAGACAGAGGTTTCCGCAGACATGGCAGCAGAAAAAATGAAAACCGTGAAAGCAGGGACACGTCTGAATGTGTCACTTGTTTTTGAAGACAACCTTTTCGGTCCGTTCACCAACGACCTGATACCTGTAAATTCAAATGTGAATGTATGGTATGTGGGAGTTGGTCTGAAATACAATTTGAGCAGTCTTTGGACTTCCAAGCACAAACTGGCGAAAGCACGTCTTGATATGATGGAATCCCAGGAAAAGGTGTCGATGGTGAGGGAAGAGGTAGAAAATAGTATCCAAGCATGCTATGTGAATTTTCTGACTGGATATAAGGAAGTGAGCACTGCTGAGAAACAAGTAGAGTTGGCAAACGAGAATTACTCTGTAGTTGAGAAACGCTACCATAACGGCCTTTCACTACTGACCGACATGCTTGACGCTTCTGTAACTAAATTCGCAACAGAAATGGATCTTGTAAACGCTCACTTAAATATGCTCTACAATTATTATAAATTAAAATATGTGAGCTGCACATTATAAAGTCCTATTCCTTTTTCTTTCTAAGGATCATGACATTCCGGACGTAGGCAACCATACCGAAAGACTGTCCGATAATAAGTACGGGGTCTTTACGGCAGATGGCATAGGAAATGATGATTATTGATCCGATGATACTGATAATCCAGAATCCCATCGGGAGTTTGCTTTCATGGAGTTTGTTGCTGTAATACCATTGATTGGCAAAACGGAGTGTGAAGATAACTGTCTGGCACGGG
>FLNY01004243.1_pt1 | contig 87934 bp, 54 predicted proteins | sample 1140381 | NCBI WGS metagenome assembly FLNY01 (sample SAMEA3878172, study PRJEB12797) | bioreactor metagenome | biome: Moose rumen | place: Sweden | collected 2011-10
CCGATTCATCACATCTCGGCCAACTCGGGCAGACCCGACACTATCTTCATCCTTTTTGTTTTGGCGATATTCCTCCCAAAATCTTACATTGATTTATTTAAGCTTCGGGCGTTTTTGCTACGCTTATTGGAGGGGAAGGTAGCAAGGGGGCTGCCCCCTTGTCCGGCACGGTATGTTGGGACTTCGTTACAAGGGGGCAAGCCCCCTTGCTATCTTCGCATAACTCCTTATTTAACTCCATTTTATAATCAGCACACGATATGCTCTCCGCTGTCTGGAAGGCAGTACTATGAAGATGCCGGGGTACTGCCTTCCAGGCAGGAGATGGGAGGGTCTTGCACCTTGTCCGAGGGCTTCGCCCCCGGTTACTCAAAGTAAAGCCTTCCAGGCTTTTTGGCCATCAAGCATTCTCAAGCAAGTATATTGTTAGGAACGCCTGCAATAGCCTTCCAGGCTTAGGATGCCTGCCTGATTTAACCGGACAGCAATAATAGAAAAAGGAAGCCTCCGCTGGAGGCTTCCTTTTTCCTGAGTTTAAGTTGATGAGCCTATTGGTTTGCCATGATGTTGAGGATGGCCACTACGTCGGCTATGTCCACTGTGCCGTCGCTATTGACGTCGGCTACTGGGTTGTTGCTGTCCGAAGCCATGATGTTGAGCACGGCCACTACGTCGGCGATGTCCACTGTGCCGTCCTGGTTCAGGTCGCCCTGTATGCCGAAGCCGCAGAGCTGCAGATGGTCGCCACGCTCCACCTGCCACTTGAGCAGCGGCCAGCCGAGTCCGATGGTGCCGTTCTCGTGCCAAGCATCCCACTGGCTTGCGATGTTGCTAATCTCTTCCTGGTTCTGTACGCCATAGAAGAGCAGACTCTCGACGTTGCTGCCCTGGTTGTCGGCAATGGCTGCAGTGGCCATGCTCTTGTTGGCCTTGCCAGCGGCGTAGCTGTTGCGTACGGTGAGGCTGGGACTGCCAATGCCTATGAAGTCGCCCATCGAGTTGCCGGCTTCCACGCAGGCATTGGTGTAGACATTGGAGACGTTGGCACTGACAGCCACACCTGCCACGGGACCTGCGGCGCAGTTCTCTGAGGCGTCGGCCGTCAGGAGCTTGCCGTGGACGTAGCACTGGTCCACAAGGGCAGCGTTCTCCTCCGTTCCGAGGCGTCCGGCCAGTATGCCGACGTCCTGAGCCTTACCGCTCTCGACGGTGGCGTTGTAGAGACCCAGATTCTTCACCTCGCCCACGAGTACTCCGAAGAGACCCGTCTCGAAGCCATTCTCCTTGACAGAAGCGACGGTCAGGTTCTTGATGATGTGTCCCGTGCCATCCAGTGAGATGGCCTTTCCGTAGCCCTCTTCGTAGTTGTTGCAATAGAAGGTGCTGTTCAGCGGCCACCATCCCTCGCCCTGCATGTCGATGTCGGCGGTGAGGCGGGCATAGAGCGTCCTACCGTCGGTCATGCGATCGCGGAGGCTCTGGAGGTCCTGCTTGTTGGCAATCTGCAAGGGGTTGCTCTCCGTGCCGTTGCCTTTCGTCTCGAGGAGCGTAGCCTTCATGCTGGCCTTGTCCATGTCGAACTCAATGAGGTACTTGCCTGCAGGCGAGATGCGCCATGTGCGGTCCAGACCGCGCACGAGGTTGGTCACTTCCTGTCCGCTCTGCAGTTCGAGGTATTGTTCTTCGCTGCCGTAGCGAGCCTCGGTCCAACTGGGACGTGTCGTCTGGCTGAAGTTCACCATCTCCTCTGTGCTGCGGCAAGCCATGATGCCGAATGAGCAGAAGGGATTGCTGTTGTCGTTCACGAGGTCCACTACGCCGACATACTTGCCGCTGCCCACATGCTGGAGGGGAATCTGCTCGTCGTTCTTCCAACGCATCAGACTGCCCTGGCGGTTGTTGAGCGTACCCGTCACGAAGACAGCGTTGGGCCAATTGTAGTCGTCCTGCAGCTCAAAGTCAACGGTCATCGCATCGAGGTCGAGCACAATGTTGTAGGTACCGTTCAGAGCCTGGAAGTCGCTGCCACCCTCCTGCACGCTGAAGGTGTGACGTCCAGGTGTGATGAAGCCACGTGTGGCATCGGCACTCTTGTAAATCGTGTTGATGCGGCGGAAGAAGAGACCTGCACGCTGGAAGCCCGCCGCGCGATGGCTGCGGTCCTGAAGCGTGACAGAGCCCACGAACTTACCTTCGGCATTCTTCACCAGAGGATAGAACGAGCACATCTGACTGTAGGGCCATTCGCCGTTCTCACTAAACTCGTCGTAGAGGTCGCCCTGAACATAGACCACACCACCGATGACAGGATTCTCCATCAGTTCGGCAATCTTCTGCTCAGCCTCCTCGTCGGTGAGCGAACCGTCGATGATGATATCCACCAGGTCGTCGTAGATGCTGTACATCTCGTCCTGCACGTCGCCAGGCTCCATGCCTTCTGCCATGTCCGACGCAAACTGGGCAAGCATGTACAGCTGATTGTAGAGAGCGGCACTGGCAGGGATAGCAGCAAACTCGGCATTCATCTCCTCGATGAGCTGGAGCTGCTGCTCCTTGTCGGCTCTCTTAGCCTCCTCTATCTTATTCCTGATGGCATCGATGTGCGACTGGCTGAGATAGTATTCCTGGTCATAGCGTTGCTGGTCAATCCGTTCGATGCGTTCGCTGTACTGATTGAGGATGTCGCTGATGGCAGCACTGCTCTGGCCGTAGTAGGTGAGGCGGAAGTTGCCCCAGATGGTCAGGTTCTTGTTTCGCCAAGGCGTATCAACGCTGCGTATGCCAATGTTGAGTTTGCCGTCCTTGACGATTCCATAGACCGTCTGCTCGTAGCGTTTGCCATTGAAGGCAAAGCTGGCCGTGTAGATATTGTCGGGCACGAAGTAGCCCTCGCCCTCGCTGGTGTCGATATCCACACTGCCCGTCTGCTCGCCATTGTGAGGAGCCGTCTCGTCCTCGGTAGCATCGAAGCGGCAGTTCACGCCGTTCTGTGCATCGACGTAGCTTAGCTTGTCGGCATAGACACTGAGCACAGGTGCTGCGAAGTCATTCACGAAAAGCTGAGCCGGAATGATGTCTGAGCCGTCGATGAGACCCTCGCGGCCTGCGCCCGGGCGATGGAAAGCCTGAGCCGTCAGAGCATAGATGCCATCGTTGAGCCCAGTAATCTCTTGGTTCACCTCGAAGGTCATGTTGTAGGCAGCAGCCACAGGAACGACGTCGGTAAAGCCACCATTATGCACCATGTTGTAGCCACTCTCGGTGCGACCCTCGGTGACGGTCCAGCCATTCCATGCCACGGCATCGTTGAACTTAGGATTGATGATGAGGGAAGTCATGTCGGAACCCTCGGCTGCACTGTTCATGATGGCAGCCTGCAACAGCTGCTGGGCAAAGGCAGCCTCGGCAGCAAGCTCTTCGGCATTGAGCAGGCGGTTGTCCTTTATATATAAATATGTACCATTGGGGAAGTCTTCTGATGGCTCTTCGCTTTGCGTCAGATAGGTCTCCAGCCTGTCGGCATCGTCACCCTGGAGGTCGTCGCGGCTCTCCCATTCACTGATGATAGCTTCGACGGCAGCAATGTAGCTTTCGTAAGCAACAGCGCTGAGCTTGATTTGGTCGGGCAGGCGACTTGCCTTGTCGGCAGCATCGAGGATGGCATCAGTGTCTGTAAGGCTCCCTGCACCATCGATGACATCTTCGTAAGCTTCTTTCAACGACTCCTGACCAAGGACATCGTCCAAATCTTGTGCATCGTCAGCAATCTGTTCGGCAATAAGTGCATAGGCAGCAGCATCGTTGCCGACATATTCAATACGGATGCGGTCGATGACGCTCCAAGCATTGGCACTGTTGATTTGATTGGTCAGACCGATGCGCAGCGTGCCATCCGTGACAGCCAGATAGAGCGGAGCGTTCCAGTAGTGACCCTTGCCCATATAGACAGCAGCCGCAGCAGTCGAGGTGGGTACAAACATACCATCAGACAGTTCTGTCTCGCCCACGCCACCGTTCAGCTGCGCATCCTTGCCATCGGCAGTGATGTCGATGAGGCGACGAGCCTGGCGCTTGCCAGCACTCTCGGCATAATAATATGTGTTGCGCATCATGTCCTCGTTGAAGTCTTCGTAGGCCTCACTGCCAAGAGCAGCAGCGCGGCTGAAGCCCTGCAGACGCAATTTATAGACACCGTTCTCGAGGTCGGTGACGTCCTGATAGGTATTAAAGGTCTTGCCTACCTGCTCAGCAACGCCATTGCTCACAGCGAACTCGTTGCCGGTCCAGAAGTTGCTGTCGTTCGTGAAGTTCGGGTTCCTGATGATAGCAAGGAAGCCAGTGTAGTTGGGGTCTTCCTGTCCGCAGACAGAGCAGAAGCCATCCGTGAACTTATGGTCTGGGATGACCACCTCGTTGTTGTTGGAATACGTCATGCCCGAGGGGTCCACCGTGCCGTCACAAAGCATCTTGCCCTTCGGGAAGACTTGCCCGTGTCCATTGGAGAAAGGCAGAGGCTGGTCGTCCACTTCGCTGCCATTGTCCAGGTTCTGGTACCAAGCGATGTTTGTCTGGTCGCCATTGAGTTTGTAGCAAAGCGTGCCGTCCATGATCTCGTCGTAGGAAATGAGGCTCACCTGCTGCTCTATCTCGCTTGTGCAGTAGTTGTTAGTGAGATGTCCGTCGGTGACACGGGCAAAGAAGAGGTTCTTGCCCTCGCTGTAACCCGTCACCTCGCTGCAGCTCCAGCAGTTGTTGATGGTTGCCTTGCCGCCGCTGCCACCCCATCCGACGAGAGCTGCTGCATCGCTTCCGCCTTCGACTGCGCCTGTAGAGAAGCAGTTCTCGATGAGGAGCGTCGTCTGGCTGCCAGTGTTACCACCGAAGATGCCTGCTGCTTGAACACCAGTGGCATAGACATTGCCCATGTTGCCAAGGTTGCGCAGCGTGACGTTGCCTGCCATCTGGTAGGTGCCGCCCACGAGGGCAACGCACTCACCTGTGGCGTTGATGGAACAAGTCTCGTCGAGAAGGAGGTTTTCGATAAGGGCACCATTGCCACAGCGACCGATGAAACCAACATAATTGCCTGCCATGTTGATGTGCAGCTCACTGATGCGATGCTGTCCGCCATCGAAGTGTCCGCGATAGGGGTTCGTGCCGTTGCCGATAGGTTCGAACAGGTCGCTGTAGTCAGTCATGTCGATGTCCTCGTCGAGGCGAGCGTTCCAGTCGTTGTGTGCGAACTCGTTGACCATGCGAGCGAACCAGTAGAGCTGGCTGGCATTGCTGATGGTGTAGAAGCCATCCTCGAGCGGCGCATAGTCGAGCTGCGGGTTGCCGCAGTTGATGCAGAAGCCGTCCTCGAACTCATGCGGCGGAATCGTGCCGCTGGGCGAGTTGCTGTAGCCATTGACGTCAAGCGGTGTACCGTCGCAGTTGAGTTCGCCTCCCGCATAGACCTGACCGCCTTCTATATAATAAGGTACAGGATAAGCATCGGAGTCGAGGCGTTGATACCAAGTAATGCTTGTCTGGTCACCATTGAGGAGGAAGCAAAGCTCGCCACCCTCGAGGGGCTCATCGGTCAGCCAATCGCCGTCGGTACCCTGATAACCTGAGCCCTGATCGTCGAAGTCTGAGAAGTCGAAGCAGTTCGTCAAGGTCATGGTGCCAGGTTCATAGCGGACGAGCTGGCAATAATAGGTGTACTTGTTGCCAGCCATGTCAGCACCTGTGATGTTGCCGAGGTTGACGCAGTTCGTCATGGTGCTGCCTCCCATGTTCAGCCAAGCGCAGAAAGCCGTTGCGGGTGCGCCGGTGATGTCGCCCGTGTTGAGGCAGTTCTTCATCTGAAGCTGAGGGTAACCGCTCTGTCCTACGCCGAGGATGCCGGCAGCAGAACCAGTGGTGGCATATATCGTAGCTTCGTTCACGCAGTTCTCTATGACAAGAGGCGAGCCTGCATCTGTCTGTGCAGCACCAGCAATGCCACCGATGCCGGAGGGACCCGTCACGGAGCAAGAGCTGTCAATGATGAGGTTGCGGATGACGGTTGCACCGCGAACGACGCCGAAGAAGCCTTGGAAGTTGCTTGTGGCATTGATGACCATGCCTTTGATGCGGTGGCCTGCGCCGTCGAAAGTGCCATTATATTTATATGTGGTGTTCAGGCCGATGGGTGTATGAGCGTTCTCTATGCCTTGATAGTCAATGTCGGCAGTCAGCAAGCCCTTGATGGTGACCTGATGAGCTTCGTTGACCATAGCAGCAAACCATTCCACATCGGCCACGCTGCCCAGTTCGTAGAATCCTTCGGCGTTGGGCGTGAGGTGATCCGTCATGAGGTTTCCGCAGACAGAGCACCAGCCGTCGACGTCGTTGTGCTTGGGAGCTGGCGTCGTGTTGCTGTTGCTGTAGGTCACATCACCTATCGCAACGCCTGCACAGTTCACCTCGCCCACGGCATAGACCTGCTTGTGGGTGCTGAAAGGCAAGGGGATGTCGTCCGTGCCCAGCGTCTGATACCAGTTGATGGTGCTCTGGTCGCCGTTTGCCTTGAAGCAGAGTTCGCCGCTTGCCACCATGTCGTAGGTGACGTAGGTGCATCCGCTGGGAGCACCTGCAGCGTCGGCATCCTGCTGGAGGCAGTAGCAGTTGGTGAAAGAGGCACGGTCTGCGGGATTGCCCCACGAGAAGGTGTTCATCGTCTCTGCCTCTTCGATGGAGATGCAGTTGTTGTAGGAGATGGACTTACCGCCAGTCACCCATCCCACGAAGCCGTGGTTGTAGCCCTGGTTGCCCTTCACCTTGATGGCAGAGATGCAGTTGCGGAAGGTGGCGTTGCGCGCGGCGTAGCCAATGAAGCCTGCGTTGGAGGCGTTGGCATCGTAGTCCACGTCGATGCTGACAATGCTGACCACGTTCTCGAAGGTAGCATTGTCGCTCCAGTTCCATGCAGCCAGTCCGGCGCAGTTCTTGAAGCTGGCACGGATGTGTCCGCCTACGATGAGGTTCTTCACGTTGCCTGCGAAGTTGTAGAACATACCGCTCTGTTTCCCTTGGAAATCATAGTTGAGCGTGATGGTGTGTCCTGCGCCGTCGAAGGTGCCGCTGTACGAAGTGGAATTCGTGCAGAGCATGAAGTCGAGACCTTCGATGTCAGCGGTCAGCACAACGTCCGTACTCTCGTAGCCAGACATCTCTGACCAGGCTTGGAGGTCAGCTTTGCTGCCGATGAGGTACGCACCGTTCTCGTTCTGCTGCAGGTCTGCCCGTGCAGCCTGCCCTGCGAGCAACATCATGCACGCCAGAGCGAAAGAGTAGAGATTACGTTTCATTTGTTTAATGTTTAGTTGTTTATTATGATGATTTTCTTTCCGTTTCTAATGTAGATGCCTCGTGGCAGATTGCTGCCCGACACCTTCTGTCCGTTAAGGTTATACCATGAGTCATTAAGGACTTTAGGGACCTTAGGGTCTTTAAGGTCTTTAAGGTCTTTAAGGTCTCTGATGCCATCGGGTTCGAAGTCCGAGATGCGCTCGATGCGGAAGTAGTCCACGCGGAACTTTCCGGTACGGTTGCTGCCTGTCGGCTGTGTGCCGTCGCCTTTGAGGGAGCCGGAACGGACGCCGATGGTGAGGTCTTCGCCTTCTGCGACGGTTACTTCGACGCTGAGTTCCTGCATGGATTTGCCGTCGACGGCTTCGCTGATGTACGATGCGAAGGTGTTGTTCTCGTCCTGGGTGAGGTTCTGCTCATAGTCGTGAGGCGAACCGTAATACTGCACCTCGTTGTTCGCGAAGAGTCGTCCCATGCCTTCCAGCCCTGCTTCGCTCCAGAAGAGGCAGCTGACGCGATAGGTTCCTGGCTGGAGCTTGGCGGCAGGTATCGTTTGATAGAGGCAGAGGTCGTTGGGCATGGGCTTATAGCCGGCAGGCGTGAAGGCACAGTAGTTCTTGCCGTGCATGCCTGCGCCATTGCCGAAGATGCCCGAGTTGGTAGTGCTGTACGTGTCCGAGAAGGACAGGTTCCAACCGTACGGGATGCCCTTCACCGTAGCACCATTCGCAAGTTCTGTGGCCGACTTATACTCGAAGTCGCTGTTCACGATGAGTTCCTCTGTCAAGGAGTCCTTGTCGTCTTGAGGCAGGTCGCCTATCCTGCGAACCGTGAAATGGTCCACCTTGAACCATCCTGTCTCGTCGGTTTGCTTGCCCTCATTGCTGATGCAGCTGGTCTTGATGCCTAGGGTGAGGTCTTCCCCCTCGCGAACCTGGAGCACGACCCGCATGGGGTGCATGATTGTGTGCGTCTCGTAGCCCGCCTTATGTCCGGCGAATGTGCTCACTTCGTCAGCCTTGAGGATTTGGTCATAGTCGCTCTTGTGGGCATAATACTGCACATGGTCGTTGGCGAAGAGTCGGCAGGAGCCTCGCTTGCCCGACTGATTGAAGAGCCAACACCCTACTTCATAGATGCCGGGCTCGAGTTTGTCGGCCGGTATGGTCTGATAGAGTCGGAAGTCCTCCGGCATGGGTTTGGCCTTGAACCAGCAGATGGAACCACCTTCGTTGTAGTTTATCGAGCCGTCACTATTGCTGATGCCGTAGGAATTGCCAGACATCGTGCCCTCTAACGTCCACCCATATGGCACGCCCCGCTGTATGCCTCCGGTCGGATTGGTGAGGACGGAGGAGCCGCTCTTGTAGAGTTCGAAGTCGGGATTGACGAGGAGTTGGTTGGTGAGGCTGAGGTCTTCGCTGTCCGTCCTGCGATAGACAATCTGGCTTATCACGAGGGCCGGGTTCATGGCATAGAAGCGGAAGCTGACATCCCTTGCCGTCGTTGCCTTGTACGAGAAGCGGGCTTCGGCGTAGCCGTGCATCACGTTGTCGCTCCAAATGTTCGTCTCGGCAGCCGCCTTAATGCTCTTCGAGGTGATGGTGCCAGCCCCGATGCCCATGCCGACGCAGAGGTCGTTGCTGGTCGTGATGGGGAAGGTGGGCAGACAGCGTACGATAATCTGGTACGAGCCCTTTTCAACGGGCAAAGTATATTCGACGTAAGGCCCTTTGCTCCTTGCTGTGGAGGCCGTGTAGGTAGTGTAGTCGATGGGCCAGACAGTAATGCTGTTGTCGCCCACACCGAGGTTCTCGAGCGTCTGCCAAGCGCCTCGGCTGCCACTGTAGCTGGTGGCGGGAACATAGATATAGCCCTCGTCGAAGACGTCTCCCTTGGCATCATTGACGTCGCTTGCCGTTGCGGCGTACGGCATACCGAACTGCGCTCCCGTATCACTTGCGTTGGGCGACTTGTCCATCATGCCGTTCCACTTCCCTCCGGCTGTCTGCGTATTGAATATGTTCGTAAGATAAAGGATGTCGCTATACGCTGTGCGCGCCAGTGCGGCGTATAGCATGGCTCGTTTATGGTCGCCAAGACCTGCGTACCAGTAGCTCAGCTTTGCTCCGTAGGCCTTGATGTTTTGGGCGGCAGTGGCGACGATTGGATAGTAGAAGAGTTCGAAGTAGGCATCCTTCAAGCGCTGAGGGATGCTGGCCTCCAGGCTTTGTACGCGAGCGGCGAGTGCCTGATAGTCCTTGATACGCTGCTCCATCTCCTGAATCGTGAAGGTGACATGATAGACGGTTTCAGGCTTGCTTTGTGCTGCAAGACGGTAGTGCTCGAGACGAATTTCGCCCATTTCATCGGCGAAATCAGCCCCGAAGGTCTTCTCGGCCCACCATCTTGAGAACTGCCACGCTTTGTCCGGTGTCCAGCTGCTGACGTCCCAAGCCAACTCCATACAGAACTCGAACTCGACCTCCGCGGGTTTGATGTCGCCGACGTTCACCATCCAGAAGCGTGTCATACCGTTCTCGTAGGCTTTCGACAGTTCGAAGCTGATGAGGGAGGGTGATATGGTGCTGAGCCAGATGTAGGAGCAGGGGTTGCCCAGGTAGCTGAGATGGTAGTAGATGCCGTGTCCGCCGCTTCGCTTGCGCTCCTGAGCGGTGGGAAGCTGGCGGATGAAGGCGTAGTTGTCGTCAACCCAACACATCGTCACATCGTCGGGAATCTTCAGCCCCGCATTATAGAGCGTGAGCGCTTCCTTGTATGGAATGTATATCTGAGGCACCTTCGTGGGGTCGCCACCAAGGGAGTCCGTGATGATTTCGCGTTGAGCGGCGATGATGTCGGCGAGTCCCTGAAGCTGAGCCGCCTGCCCTTCATAACCGAGCAGGGCAACGTCCTGCAGTCCTCTCATGCCGATATCATAGATGCCCTCGTAGTCGCGTGCCTCGCCGGCGCGTTTTGCCCAGTAGTCGTAGCAACCCTGCGGATTGGTGGCAAACGTGAAGTTGCTGCTGTTGTTGCCTGATTTGAAGCGCGGCCACTCCCAGAGGTTGTCGCGGAGCATGCTGTCGCCAGAGCTCATGACGATTGCCCAAGCCTTTGCCAAACGCTTGTTCTCCTCCAAAGACCAAAAGGCGCGCGAACTGCCGTGCTTAGCCGGCCAGAGGCAGTTGGCACGCAGGCGGAGCAGAAGTTCCATGACTTTCTCGTACGTGCGCGGACCTATATTATTATATGTGGCGTCGATGGTTCGTTTTGCCCAAGGCAGCATCGCCCAATCCTCGTCGTTGATGAAGAGTCCGCGATACTTTACCGAAGGCTTTTCGACTGCGGTTCTGTCGCCATGAACATAGATGCACGACATCGGAGCGGGCTCTACGTCGGCCCACCATACATAGGGCGAGACGCCGATTCTGCGGCTGATTTCGAAGAGTCCGTATGCTGTGCCGCGAGGTGTGCCACCCATGATGACGAGGGCTTGGCTGATGCCTTCCATCGGATTCTGTACCAGTTGAAGTGCGTAAGCCTCCCAAACGCCCGTCAGACCCGTGGTGTCCACCTTTTCGTCGGCAATGAGGTTGTCCAGGATGGCTGATTGTCCGATTGTTCCAGCAATGATGGGAAGGTCGCCTCCACTCAGCGAATTGCGAAGGGCAAGCTGTTTGCCTGTGATGGTCTGAATGTCGCGAATGACGCAATTGCTGGCCGTTGTGACCACTTCGGCATCGTTCTCGCTGACAATGAACACGGCGTTCTGGTCGCTGCCCACAATGGGGAATCCGCCTGCAGCCTGCGAGAATGTCAAATCCGCTGTGGCTTGCAAGGTTCCGCAGAGTGCCAGAAGAATGAGGATAAAATATCGTGCTGTGCCTTCCTTCATTGTCGGTAAAACCATGTTTTATTGAAATCTGCTCGACAAAATTAGCAAATTATTTCGATATAACAAGCAAAATGACGCAAATATTTAGTGTTGTTTATGAAAATATGTTGCTTAAGTGAGTTATTGTATAATTGAACAAAACGTCAGCAAAATAGCTGATTTGGTTTCTTTATGCTATTTCTAAAATTGATGCTCTACGACGAAAAATAGAACGAAAAACGCTGAATTTAGCGATTCGGCAGGGTGAATTTGCCAACGAATGCAGGGGCGATTGTCAATGCAATATAGGTCTTTGACCAACTCGGCATAGGTCTTTTGCAAAATCCCTGTACCGAATTGGGGCATTTAAAACGATGAAATCGCTCATTTTTGGCGTTAAAATTGTCCTTTTTCTCCACTGTTTAAAATCACGAAAAATATATCATCCACATCCTCAAACAGTTGCAAAACTTCACGAGAATCGAAAAAATTCGGGGTCGGACAGGCTTCTGCTGTTCCAAGGCCCTTTTTTCGCCGTTTGCAAAAAGCAAAGTGTAAGCAGAATCTGTATATTTCCGTGCAAAATGTAAGTCAGTGCATTAAGTTTTTTAATGCAAAATTCCTTTCATATTTTCAGGTTTTGTCGTACCTTTGCGGCGCAAATCATAAAGATGAAATACAAGGCAGTCATATTCGACCTCGACGGGACACTGACAGACACGCTGGAAGACCTCTACCTAAGCGTCAACTATGCCTTGCGTAGCAACAGCCTTCCCGAGCGCAGCCTCGAGGAAGTGCGGCGCTTCGTAGGCAACGGCGTCAGGAAACTCGTGGAGCGAGCAGTACCAGAAAACACAAGTCCGACGACCCTCGAGAAGTGCTTCGAGGCGTTTCGCTCGCACTATGTCATTCATTGCCAAGACCATACGTGTCTCTATCCCGGCATTGCTTTCCTGCTGACGGCCCTGCATGCCAAGGGCTACAAGATGGGCGTCGTGAGCAACAAACTGCAGACGGGCGTCGACGAGCTGGCAGCAGCCTTCTTCGGCGGAGTGGTGGATGTGGCCATCGGCGAGCGGCCTGGTGTGCCAACGAAGCCAGCCCCCGACATGGTGCAGACAGCCTTGAGAGAGCTTGGCGTCGTGCAGACAGAAGCCATCTATGTGGGCGATTCCGACGTTGACCTGCAGACCGCAGCCAATTCCGGCCTGCCTTGCATCTCCGTCCTGTGGGGCTTCAGAAGTCGAGATTTCCTCAAGGCTCACGGAGCCACCATGTTTGCCGAAAAGCCCGAGGACGTTCTTTCGATGGTTTAGGCAATCCATGATTCTTGATTCATAATTCATAATAAAGAGGTCAGATGCGGACGAGACGTCCGCGTTCCCAGGCAAAAACACCCCGATAGCATAAAATTATGAATTAAGAATTATGAATTATGAATTAAAATTATTATCTTTGCGCCCGAAAATAAGACAACACAATAACAAACAACACACAATGAAACGTACAAAGTACATCTTTTCCCTGGCAGCAGCATCTGCCATTGTCCTGTCGTCCTGCAGCAAGCTCGGCAAGCTCACGGACGAAAACTTCACAGTAGTACCCACCCCCCTCGAAGTCATCGGCGGCGAAGTGCCGGCCACCATCAACGGCACCTTCCCCGTTAAATACATGAAGAAGAAGGCAGAAGTGACTGTTACTCCCGTCCTCAAGTACAATGGCGGCGAAGCAGTAGGCCAGAGCGCCACCTTCCAAGGCGAGAAGGTGGAGGGCAACGGAACCACCATCCAGTACAAGACTGGCGGCGTCTATACCATGAAGACCAACTTCACATATCAGGAACCCATGATGAACAGCGACCTCTATGCACGCTTCGATGCCAAGCTCGGCAACAAAGTGGTCAGCATCCCAGAGGTGAAGATAGGCTACGGCGTCATTGCCACAAGCCAGCTCCTGAGCCGTTGCGGCATGACAGCCTCCACTGCTCCCGACGCCTTCCAGCGCATCATGGAGCAGAAGCAGGAAGCCAACATCAAGTTCCTCATCAACCAAGCTAACCTCCGTGCAAGCGAGCTCAACACCGTCAGCATCAAGGACCTGGGCAAAATCCTCCGCGAAATCAACGACAACGAAGAGACCCGCGCCCTGCAGAACATCGAAGTGAGCGCATACGCAAGCCCCGACGGCAAGTTCTCCTTCAACGAGAAGCTGGCCGAGAAGCGTCAGGATGTCAGTGCCAACTACCTCAAAGGCGAGCTCAAGAAGATACAGATGAAGGCCGACGTGGACACGAAGTTCACGGCCGAGGACTGGGACGGCTTCCAGGAACTCATCAGCAAGAGCAACCTCCAGGACAAGGACATCATCATCCGGGTACTGTCGATGTACAAGGACCCCGAGGAGCGTGAGCAGCAAATCCGCAACATGAGCGCCGTCTATACCGACATCAAGGAGAGCATCCTGCCTGAGCTTCGTCGTGCACGCCTTATCGTCAACTACGAAATCATCGGCCGCAGCGACGACCAGATTCTTGCTCAATTTGACGACGACCCAAGCAAGCTCAGCGTCGAAGAGCTTGTCTACGGCGCCAACAAACTGGTGACAGACGACAAGGTGCGTCAGCAGTGGAACGAGACAGTGGCACAGCAGTATCCCAGCGACTACCGCCCCCTCAACAACCTGGCACAGCAAGCCATTGCCAACGGACAGCCCGAGATGGCTGAGACCTACCTGAAGCGTGCTGCAAGCATCAACAAGAATGCACCCGAAGTCAACACGAACCTGGCTCTCCTTGCCCTCAAGGATGGCGACATCGCTGCTGCTGAGAGCTATCTCGCAAAGGGTAGCGGCTCCAACACCTTCAAGGAGGTGATGGGCAACCTCAATATTGCCAAGGGCAACTACACACAGGCTGCCAGCGACCTGGCAGGCGTGGCAAGCAACAGCGCCGCACTTGCACAGATTCTCGCAAAGGATTACACGAGCGCCAAGAACACGCTGTCGAGCATCAAGAATGCCGACGCCATCACGAGCTACCTGCAAGCCATCCTCGCTGCACGCACCGGCGATGCCGGAACAGTGACCAGCGCCTTGGCAAGTGCCATCAAGCAGGATCCCACTCTGGCAGAGCGTGCTGCCAACGACTATGAGTTCGTGAAGTACGCCAGCGCCGTGAAGAGCCTGCTGAAGTAAAGGACTTTAATGAAGAATGAAGAATGAAGAATGAAGAATCTGCCACCGCTAAAACAATGCTTCCAAGAGTTGGGCGCACTTTCCGAGCGGTAGCAAATTCTTCATTCTTCATTCTTCATTTTTCATTGATTCTTTTCCTCTCCTGCACAGGGCACCCTAAGGAGGTTCGCCTCGATGGGGAGTTTGAGCACCTGGAGCAGGGGGAATTCCTCATCTATAGCTCCGACGAGGGGCTGGACCGACTGGATACGCTGCGCATCCGGAGCGGTCTTTTTTCTTACCGGCTGCCTACTGTGGAGACAGCCACCCTGCACATCCTCTACCCCAATCAATCGGAGCTGGTGGTCTTTGGCAACCCGGGTTCCGACATCGTCATAAAGGGCGATGCGCAGAACCTCAGCGAGGTGGAGGTCTCGGGCGATGAAGACAACGAGGTCTATACGGAGTTCCGCCTCGAGACCAACGGCAAGTCGGCCGAGGAGACGAGAAGCATAGCCCGAAGCTACATCCTGGAGCACCCGACGCTCGTCATGAGCCGCTATCTGCTGACGACGTTCTTCCTCAACAACGAAGCAGAGGTCTCCCCGACCGAGGTGACTGAGTTGTACGACAGCCTCAGCCGCGCCCGTCCCGACGACCTTGTTCTCTCGAAGCTTTCCTCCAATGTCAGAAGTCTCGGACTGCTGCGTGCAGGCAATCCCCTGCCCGACTTCTCGCTCACGCTGAAGCCTGGCCACGGCGGCAACGGACCGGAGGAGAGAGTCGTCAGACGCGACGACTACAAAGGCAAACACCTGGTCATCACCTTCTGGGCTGGCTGGAAAGGCGGCAGCCAGAGTGCCAACTATCGTGCCCGACGCTTCCGCAGGGAGATGAGAGCAAAGGGGAGGGACATCGAGCTCCTCAGTTATTCGCTCGATGCCGACGAGAAGCTGCTCACCAGAATGGAGGAGCGCGACACCATCGACTGGCCCAGCTATTGCGACTTCCGAGCCCTCTCAAGCCCGCTCGTGCAGAAATGGGGCATCAGGAAGCTGCCTTACATCATCCTGGTGGCACCCGACGGACGCATCCTCGCCTCAGGCTCCGAGTGGATGAAAGACATCCAACCGGCAGCAGACAAACTGTAGTTTCCCCAACAATTCCTAACACTTTATTCCAAGAGCACTACCTCTTCGGCCTAAAAGCACTACCTCTTTGGCTCAAGAGGTGTACCTCTTTATAAATGGAGAGCTGAGCCCACTTTAAAAAGTGGCAGTTTTCATAAATTCTGATATTCAGTTTTGTCATTGGCTGACATTCCGAGTGAAACATATCTAACGACTGGTATTCGGATTAGGTGAGTTTCGGAAATTATGGAGAGGAGAAAAGCAGGAAATTAAGCGAAGACAGCAAGGGGGCAAGCCCCCTTGTCCGGCACTCAGAAAGGTTCGATTCGGCACTCAAAATAGCCCGATTCAGCACTCCTTTTTGCCCGAAATTCTAAGTTGCTCTGAATGAGATACTACGCCAAAGGGTTTGCACATACGCGACGCTGCAATTGCAGCGTCGCGTATGTGCAATTGCAGCGTCGCGTATGTGCAAACAACCCATTACGCCAGGTTGGCAGTTGCGGCATGCTGGATGGACTGTTTCGGCACGTCGCATGAGGTGGGGAAGAAGGAGGCGTCGCTGCCCCCTGCCCGATGATTTTCTCCTCCCTCCAATGATTTTTGAATTTATTAATTTTGATTTTTGAATTATTAATGCTATCTTTGCAGAAGATTTAACGCAGAACTATGTCGAACAAACCCTTGATACTTATTTCGAACGACGACGGAGTGTCGGCGCAGGGGCTGGGGGTGCTGACCGACTTGATGTGCCGTCTGGGCGACGTCATTGTGGTGGCTCCCGACGGTCCGCGCAGTGCCGCGTCGTGCAGCATATCCCCTCTCGCCACGATTACCATAAAGCTCGTGCGCGAGCAGCTTGGCCTGAAGGTCTACGAGTGCAACGGAACGCCCACAGACTGCGTGAAGCTGGCGCTGGACGGACTGCTCGAGAGGCGGCCCGACCTTGTGGTGAGCGGCATCAATCACGGCGACAACGCGTCCGTCTCGGTGCACTACAGCGGCACGGTCGGCGCGGCTTTCGAGGCATGCATGAAGCAGGTGCCTGCCATCGCCTACAGCCTCAAGACCCGAAGCCAGCAATGTGACTTCCGACCCTACGAGGACGAAGTGGTCAGAATAGCCCGCTACGTCCTCGCTAACGGCCTTCCGGAGGATGTGCTGCTCAACGTCAACTTCCCCGAAGTGCCTGAGCTGAAGGGCACTCGCGTCTGCCGAACCGGCCGCGGCAGGTGGATGAAAGAGATGATGAAGGTGGGGGAAGGCGAGTACCGCCTTGCAGGTTATTTCCAGAACCTCGAGCCCGATGCGGAGGACACGGACTACTGGGCGCTCGACCACGGCTATGCTTCCGTCACACCCATACAGCTCGATATGACGGCACCCAAACAGTTGGAGACGTTGAAAGGGGTGTTGGAAGAAAGAAGTTGAAAGCAAAGGCGGTAGCAAATTCGTCATTCTTAATTCTTCATTCTTAATTCTAATGAAGTACTATCTCATAGCAGGCGAGGCAAGCGGCGACGTTCATGCGAGCCACTTGATGGCGGCCATCAGGCAGCAGGATGCGGCGGCTCAGTTCCGTTGCTACGGCGGCGACATGATGCAGGCACAGGATGCCGAGCTCGTACAGCACTATCGCGACCTCGCCTATATGGGCTTCATAACCGTCCTCATGCACCTCAGGACCATCATCAGGGGCATGAAACGCTGCCAGCAGGACATCCTCCGGTGGCAACCCGACGTGCTCATCCTGGTCGACTACCCAGGCTTCAACCTGCGGATAGCACGCTTCGTCAAGCGGCACAGCACGATTCCCGTGGTCTACTACATCGCCCCGAAGCTCTGGGCATGGAAGGAAAGCCGCATCAAGGGCATAAAGCGCGACGTCGACCTCCTGCTCTCCATCCTCCCCTTCGAAGTGCCGTTCTACGAGGAGAAGCACGGCTATCATATTCATTATGTAGGCAACCCGACGGTGGATGAAGTGGCGAAGACCCCCTCTAACTCCCCCGTAAAGGGGGAGAACAACGGACGCCCCATCATCGCTCTGCTGCCCGGAAGCCGCAGGCAGGAGGTGAGGGACAACCTCCCCCGCATGCTGGAGGCGGCTGCGCCCTATGCGGGAGACTATCAGCTGGTGCTTGCCGCCGCTCCAGGACTCGAGGATGAATTCTACGAGCAGTGCATTAAAAGGTTCAAGGTTCAAGGTTCAAGGTTCAAGGTTCAATGGGTTCGCGACCAGACCTTCCAGCTCCTTCAGCATAGCACGGCAGCCCTCGTCACCAGCGGAACAGCGACGCTCGAGACGGCTCTGCTGCGCGTGCCGCAAGTCGTCTGCTACTATATGAAGGCAGGCCGCCTGGCATCCCTGGCAAGACGGCTCTTCATAAAGGTTCCCTACATCTCCCTCGTCAACCTCATCGCCGGCGAGGAGGTGGTGCCAGAGCTTGTTGCAGAACAGATGAACGTCGGCAGCGTCCGCCGTCACCTCGCTTCAATCCTGCCCGGAGGCTCAGCCAGAGAAGCTCAATTGGAAGGCTACGAGCGCATGGCCGCCATACTGGGCGAGCCCGGAGCCCCAGAAAGAGCGGCTAAGATAATACTCGACTATCTCCAATCCCAAACCAGTCCTTCCTCAAAAAGGGAGGCAGAGAAACAGACAGAACCATTATATAATAACTAAACTGCCATGCCCCTGTTTGCAGTTCCCTCCCCTTTGGGGGAGGGTTAGGGAGAGGGGCGATGTCTATGATTCGTTTAAATTGTTTCTTCCAAGCCAAGAAGGGTAAGTACAGCGAAGCCCTCGAGGCAGCCATCCTGCTCACTGCAAAGACTCAGAAGCACGAGGGCATGATTTCTTACGACGTGTTTGAAAGCGCTACACGCAAGGACATCTTCATGTTCTGCGAGACCTGGGAAAGCGAAGAAGCCCTGGCTAAGCACTCCGCCACCCCTGAGTTCAAGGAACTCGTGGGCATCATCGAGAAGTGTGGCGACATGAAGATTGAGAAGATGACGCTGTAGTCGTCAGTGCGAACCTCACAGGGTCTGAGCCGAAGAGCACTACCTCTTTGGCCAAAGACCTATAGGACTTGAAGCAAAGAGGGCTACCTATTTCATCAAACAGGTAGCCCTCTTTGTATGAGGCAATATGCCGTTGCCTCGGTTATCTTACGACAACGATGCGCGTCACAATGGCTTTGTTGCCCTCCGGCGTATTGGCCACGACATGATAGATGCCGCTGGCCACGTGCTTTCCATTATTTGCACAGCCGTTCCAAAGGCAGGTGCCGCCGGCAGAAGTGCCGTTCCATACGAGCTGGCCACTAGTGGAGAGTATCTTTATCTCCGTGTCTTTCACCAAACCTCGGATGGCAACCGGCCCTGTATAGTCGGGAGTGATGGGGTTGGGGAACACCGTCACGTTGCTCTTCACCAGTTCCTCCTCGGGAGCCGTGGCATCGCCGATGAAGCTGCAAAGGCCCTTGTCCGTGCCGAAGACCACTTCTCCCGTGCCCGGATGGACAGCAATGCCCTGCACGTTGTCGCTCAGGAGAGGACTGTTCTCGGTGGTGAAGTGGTGAAGCATCTCCTGCCCGTCGGCACTGATGAGGAGCGCTCCGTTGGTCTGCGTGCCTATCCATTTGCGGTTGGCAGCATCGACGGAGATACAGCCAATGGAGACGTCGTTGAGCAGATAGTCAGCCAGGCCACTGCCGTCGTTGCGGTTGATCTTGACCTGCGTAAAGCGGAAGTCCTTGTCAAAGACCTTGGAAACATCCTCGATAGCAAAGAGTCCCGCCGACGTGCCTACCCATACAACGCCATCCAAGTCCTCGCAGAGGCAGAAGAACTGGTCGGGCGTGTAGTATGTGCCGTCCTGATTGATGATGGTCTGGTGCAGTATTGCCTTGTCGTCGGTGGTGCGTTCCGTACCCTTCGTGTCAATGCAGAAGACGCCACGAAAGTCAATGCGTCGGCTTGAGATGAGCTTGATGCCACTGCTGTGATGCAGAATCTTGTCGATGAGCGAAACGCCGTCGATCTCCTCGTAGTAGAGGCTGAGCCATTTCCCGTTGGGCTTGAGGACGTGCAGCGCAGTATCCTTCAGCGTGGAGGCCATCCAGAGGTTGCCTTCCTCGTCGAAGCTCAGGGCAGAACAGGTGACGTAGTTGTAGTATTGTGACAGGTCGGGCATCACGCTGCGCAGCGGAGAGTTGTCGTGGTTGTAGTTCTTAACGAACTTTCCGTTCCTGTACTCGCAGAGTCCCCCGCGGTAAAGGCTGGCGAAGTGATGAGTGTCGTCTGTCGGGTCTTGCACCAAATCCGTAGTGTTGATAATCCTGAGTCTTGGGTATTCAGCAGGAATGTCCATCTCCTTGAAGTTGGTCCATTCTCCGTTCTCATAGTACATAGCAGTGGCAGGATTGCTGAATCCGCTCACGGTATTGATGCCTCCAGCCACGAGAAGGCGGTCTCCGACCCAGTTGAGATTGTAACCCAGGTCGTGGATAGGGCTGCTGGGCTGGATGACTTCCCCCGTAGGCACGATGTCACTGCCGTTTATCTTGTATCCTCGCAGGCCGTTCTCTTGCTCGCTCATCCAATATGTGCCTCCGATGTAGGAGACGTCGCTCCATTTGGCAGGTGTAGGGATGATGGTGGGGCTGTCCGAGAGGCTGGAGGTCATAAGGAGCTGGTTCTTGTTGCCCCAGAAGAGTCGGTCTCCAGAGACTTTCAGGTAGGTATAGCTTCCTTTGTCGTAGGCAGTGTTGGTAGTGCTGGCGGGATCCATTGCGTAGAGCGTGGCGTTTGTCATTGCCATGATTTTTCCCTGGTAATAGCACATATTCGTCACAGAATACCATGTGGTTCTCTTTGTCCAGTTCTTTTCCAACTGCATGTTGCTGCTTTTGGGGCATTGGAAAACGCCATCGCTTGTAGCAAAGAACACCTCATCGTCGGATGCTGCGATGCATTGTAATGCCTTGCCCAGCTTGTAGGTATTGCGGAACACACCTTCCTTCATGTCCACTTCGACGAAGCCGAAGCCGGTGGCAAGGTAAGCCATGGAGCCATTGATGGAGACATAGGAGACTTCCTTGCCCAAGATGCTCTTGTCCTTCAGGGCAGAGAGGTTCTGGACGTTGCCATCCCCGTCAAGCAGGTCAATGTTGCTGTTGCTGTAGACGATGAGCAGTTTGCCAGCTGCCTTGCTATAAGCAATGTAGGCGATATTCACGTCGCTCAGTTGCCTAAGCTGGTCGTAGGTCTGCACCTCGCCATCTTCCGTATCGTAGGAAAGCAGGTTCCCATTCATCAGCGAATAGATAATGCTGCCGCTGACTGCACTTTTGGTGGCGATTTGATAACTTAGGTACATGCGCCATGTGCCCAATTGCTGAGCGGTGGCCGTAAGGCAAAGCACGCATAGGAGTAGTGCCAGGGAAGATATTTTCTTTATCATCGTTGTTCGGTTATGGTATGAAAGTATGTTTTCTATGCAATATATAGGGCTTGTCATTCCCCTATAGGGCGTTGTCTATTCCCCTATGGAGGGTTTTTGTGGCCTTCTTGTCTGATACACCTCTTATATATATAATAACGGAAGAGTCAGGTCAATTATTGCTTTGGGCCGCAAGATATTGTGCCAGTTTCTTTGTAGCTCGCCCTCGATGGCTGATGCTGTTCTTTGCCTCGGCACTCATCTGGGCAAAAGCGAGGCCGCCAGCTTCAATGGGTGCGAAGACAGGGTCGTATCCAAAGCCTCCTTCGCCGGCACGCTCGGTCAGTATCTCGCCTTCGACGATGCCTTCGAAGAGTGTCTCTTTGTCTCCCTGTACGAGTGCGATGACGGTGCGGAAGCGAGCCTTGCGCGTCTCTGCCTTTTCTATCTTGTCGAGCAGGCATCGTATGTTGGCATCGGCATCATGGCTCTCGCCGTATCCGTTCATGGCTCCGAAGCGAGCCGTATAGACTCCTGGTGCTCCGCACAGGGCATCTACCTCCAGCCCAGTATCATCGGCAAAGCAATCCACGCCATAATGCTCGTGTACATACCATACCTTCTGCAAGGCATTGCCCTCCAGCGTGTCGGCCGTCTCAGGGATGTCCTCAGTGCAACCGATGTCGCTCAGGCCCTTCACGGTGAAGGCGTCACCCAGTATCTGCCGGACTTCCTCCAGCTTGTGGGCATTGTTGGTTGCCATGACGAGTTCTCTTTTCATCTTCGCTCTCATTTTTTACCTTTTCACCTTTTCACCTTTTTATCACATCGAACCCTTCGCCGAAGACGCCCTCCACGTTGCTCATCGAGACGAATGCCTGCGGGTCGAGCCGCTTGATGAGTTGGAATATGCTGCGGCTCTCGTATCTCTTTGCCAGGATGAGCAGCACCTGCCGCTTCTCCTTGCTATAGAACCCTTCGCCCGATAGAACGGTCACGCCTCGCTCGAGTCTTGTATTGACCTCCTCTGCTATTTTCTCGTACTGTTCGCTGATGATGATGAACTGCACGCTTCGCCTTGCCGAGTTGATGACATAGTCAAGGAAGTTGAGGCTGATGAACATTGCCAGGTAGCCCACCACCATCGTCTCGATGTCGTGCGAGATAAAGTAGCTGCCGCCGATGATGACGATGTCGAGCATCAGGAGCAGTCGGCCGAGGGAGATGTCCCAATACTTGTTGATGGAGCTGGCAATGATGTCTGTGCCACCCGTACTGCCGCCTGCCAAGAAGATGGTTGCCAAGCCAAGACCTTCAAGGAAGGCACCAATGACGCAGGCCATGAACTTCTGTTCGCCTATGATGTGCATAAGCGTATGGTGACCATCTGCACCAACGACGGTGAGCTGGGTCTGCATGATGCCGATAGCACTCGAGATGAGTAGCGTCACAATGATTGTGCGTACCAGATAACGCCAGCCCAGTATGCGCATAGCCATCAGGAGCAAGCCTACATTTATAATTAAGTAGGTGTTGCCAGCAGGAAACCCAGTCAAGTAGTACAGGATGGTGGAGATACCCGTAACGCCTCCACTGACTATCTTATAAGGCAACAGGAAGCAGGCATAGCCAACCGTGTAGATGATTGTGCCCAGGAGCATCTGCAGATAGTCGCGCAGCAGTTGCCAGGGGGAGGGTCCTATGATGTCCTTTATCGTCATGGCTTGATGGCATTAAACCCGTTCCCATAGACACCTTCGGCACGGCTTTGCGATACGAAGGCAGCAGGGTCGGTCTCTTGAATCATGCGCAGTATCTTGACGGACTCTCTCTTATGTACAATGGTGATCAGCACCTTGATGTCTTGATGACTGTAATAACCCACGCCGTCCATCGAGGTGACGCTGTGGCAGGTCTCTGATATGATACGCTGGCTGATTTCGTCGGGTTTCCTTGTAAAGATGATGAACTGGATGTCTTGCCTTGCGCTGTTGATGAGCATGTCCAGGGCATAGGTATAGACAACCAGTGTCACGTAGCCGAACACAACCATCCGGACATCATGGAAGATGGGCCAGCACGAAGCAATGACCACAAAGTCGAGAATCAGCAAGGCTCGGCCGAAGGAGATGTTGCGATACTTGTTTACGAGAGCCGCAATAATATCCCAACCGCCCGTACTTCCTCCTGTGAGGAACACAATGCCGATGCCCAAACCGTTCAGTATGGCACCCAGCACGCACGCCATCGAGTCTTGGCCTTCGCCCAGTATCTGCATCAAGTGTCCGCTCTCATCTGTCATCATTTGTTGCCCCAGCTCGAGGAAGGAGGACAAGGCAATGGTTGCGTATGCCGTCTTGCCGACAAACTTCCAACCAAGTGGCTTGATGGCAATGATGAGCAGGATGGAGTTGGCAATGAGCACGGCAGCCGAGATGGGGAACTTCGTCAAGTAGTAAAGGATGGCGAACATGCCTGTCATGCCGCCCGTCGTGATGTGATAGGGCAACAGGAACGCGGCCCAACCCAAGGCATAGATAGCCATGCCGAGGTTGATGGCCAGGAAGTCAAGCGTGAACTCCCATATTCTGCGATAGTTTACCTTTGGCATTATGCTTTTGGCTTTACGACGATGTTGACGATGCGCTTGGGAATGGCGATGGTCTTCACGATGTCCATTCCCTCGAGATGCTTCGCTGCCTCGGGTGCCGAGGTGGCAAGCTCTATCATCTGCTCCGGTGTTGCATCGGCAGGGAAGAGCATGTCGAAACGCACCTTACCGTTGAACTGCACGCCGAGCTTCACGCTGGTCTCAACGAGATACTTCTCTTCGTACTGCGGCCACCTTGCATCGCAGATGCTTCCTTCGCCGCCGAGTGCTTCCCAAAGCTCTTCTGCGATGTGCGGTGCAAAGGGAGCGATCAGGATGGTCAGCGGCTTGAGGATAGCGCGACTGGTGCATTTCTGTTGGCCGAGTTCGTTCACCGCTACCATGAAGGCAGAGATACTTGTGTTGTAAGAAAGCACTTCGATGTCTGCCGTAACCTTCTTGATGAGCTTATGCAACGTCTTGAGGCTGTCGGCAGAGGGCTCATCGTTTGTAACAGCCAGTTCGCCGTCTCTGTTCCAATAGAGTGCCCAAAACTTCTTGAGGAAGCGGAAGCAGCCGTCTATGCCGTTGGTGTCCCAAGGCTTCGACTGCTCGATGGGGCCGAGGAACATCTCGTAGAGACGCAGGGTGTCGGCTCCATACTTTTCGACTATCGTGTCGGGATTGACGACGTTGTACATCGACTTCGACATCTTCTCGATGGCCCAGCCACAGATGTACTTGCCATCTTCAAGGATGAACTTTGAGGAAGCATACTCGGGACTCCAAGCCTTGAAGGCATCGAGGTCGAGCACATCATTCTTGACGATGTTGACATCCACGTGGATTGGTGTGACGTCGTACTTGTCCTTGAGACCAAATGAGCCGAAGGTATTGCTTTCCTTGATGCGGTAGACAAAATTGGAGCGGCCAAGTATCATGCCTTGGTTGACGAGTTTCTGAAATGGCTCGTCCTTCTTGCTCACGCCGAGGTCGAAGAGGAACTTGTTCCAGAAGCGCGAGTAGATGAGGTGGCCTGTGGCATGCTCTGAGCCTCCCACGTAGAGGTCAACGTTCTGCCAGTATGCTGCAGCCTTCTCGCCGACAAGAGCCTTGTCGTTGTGCGGGTCCATATAGCGGAGGTAGTAGGCGCTGCTGCCTGCGAAGCCCGGCATGGTGTAGAGCTCGATAGGGAAGATGGTCTTGTTGTCGATTGCGGAACAATCGACCACTCTTCTGTTCGCCTCGTCCCAAGCCCAAACCTGTGCGTTGCCGAGAGGCGGTTCACCTGTTTCGGTTGGCAGGAACTTCTCTACTTGCGGCAGCTTGATGGGCAGGCATTCTTCCGGTATCATTGTGGGGATGCCGTTCTTGTAATAGACGGGGAAGGGTTCGCCCCAGTAGCGCTGACGGCTGAAGATAGCGTCGCGCAGACGATAGTTCACTTTGACGCGGCCCAGATGATGTGCTTCGACGAAGCGCTTTGTCTCGGCAATTGCCTCCTTAATAGTGAGGCCATTCAGACAGAGACGCTCTCCGTTGTACTCGACGCTCTTGTCCGGAGTGATGGGCGAATTGCAGACGATGCCTTCCTTTGCATCGTAGCTCTCTTCTGAGATGTCGGCTCCTTCCACGAGGGGAATGATGGGCAGGCCGAAGTGCTTGGCAAAGGCATAGTCACGGCTGTCGTGAGCAGGCACAGCCATGATGGCACCTGTGCCGTAGCCGGCAAGCACGTATTCTGCGATATAGATAGGACACTTGTCGCCCGTAATGGGATTGATGCCGTAGGCACCGCTGAAGACGCCCGTCACGGTGTGGTCTATCATGCGTTCCCTCTCGGTGCGGCTCTTGACGTACTTCAGGTACTCATCTACTGCAGCACGCTGCTCGGGCGTAGTGACCTTATCGACGAGCTCGCTTTCGGGAGCGAGGACGAAGAAGGTGACGCCGAACATCGTGTCGGCGCGTGTGGTGAAGATGGTGAACTCAGTTGACGAGTTGACGAGTTGTTTGTTAGTTGACGAGTTACCATTAGCTCCTTCATCAACCAGCTTGTCAACTTGTTTGCTTGTCAACTCGTCAACTATTTTAATCTTTACCTCTGTTCCTTCGCTGCGGCCTATCCAGTTGCGTTGTGTTTCCTTGATGCTCTCGCTCCAGTCGATGGTGTCGAGGCCATCGAGGAGGCGCTGGCTGTAGGCACTGACACGCAGGCACCACTGCCGCATCTTCTTTTGTTCCACGGGATAGCCGCCACGGACGCTGACGCCTTCCACGACCTCGTCGTTGGCGAGCACCGTGCCGAGCTTGGGGCACCAGTTCACCATCGTCTCGCCAAGGAAGGCGATGCGATGCTGCATGAGCAGGTCGCTCTGTGCCTTCTCGTCGGCTGGCCAGGTGCCTTCCTTCTTGAACTTCTCGATGAGTTTCTCGATGGGCTGAGCCTTTTGGAGTTCTTCGTCGAAGTAGGAGTTGAACATCTTTTGGAAGGCCCATTGCGTCCACTTGTAGTAGTCGGGAGAGCAAGTGCGCACTTCTCTGTCCCAGTCGAAGGAGAAACCTATCTTGTCGAGCTGCTCGCGGTAGCGGTCGATGTTGGCGAAGGTGGTCTTCTCGGGGTGTTGTCCTGTCTTGATGGCGTACTGTTCGGCAGGGAGTCCGTAGGCATCATAGCCCATGGGATTGAGGACGTTGAAGCCTTGCAGCCGCTTGTAGCGTGCATAGATGTCGCTTGCGATGTAGCCGAGCGGGTGTCCCACGTGGAGTCCTGCACCGCTGGGGTAGGGGAACATGTTGAGGACATAGAACTTCTCCCGATGTTCGTCCTCGGTTACTTTGTATGTCTGGCGTTCCACCCAGAGGCGGTGCCACTTCTGTTCTATCTCGCGGAAATTGTATTCTCTTGCCATGGTTCAGATTAGAGGCGATAGCCGAATGTAATGCTGAAGTTGAAGTTACGTACCTTGGGGAGGCTGATGCCATCATTGTCCTTTACTGCATCCCGAAGGCTGTCACGGTAGATGTCAGCCAGACCCCAGTCGCAGCCGAGCATCAGGTTGTAGTGGTGGTTGTATTCAGCACCGATGCGGAAGCCGATGCCTGCATCCCAGCGCTGGAACGATTCGGTGGGGTAGCCGTAGTTCTTGAATGCCTTGTAGGAGTTGTCGTCCTCTACATCCCTGAACTCGCTGCCGTCTTCGCTGAAGCTGATTTTGTGGCGTCCGCCCACGCCTACTGCGAAGTATGGGCCCACTTCGCCGAAGAAGCCGATGCCTTCGGTGATGTTGTAGCGGAAGCCGACGCGGATGGGCACTTCGAAGTAGTGGAGGGCATACTTGGCGGTAGGCTCATAGCCTTCGCCGTTGACCTCGTGATACTCTGAGCCTTTGGCGCCCTTCATGGTCCAGTCGATGCCTGCTGTCAGGTAGGTTCCGTGAGCCTTCGGGAGCACATAGTCAGCCCTGGCACCCATCGTGGCACCTGCCTTGGCACCGAACTCGTGGTTCTTGAGGTTGGATACGTTCATGCCGAAGATTCCCATCCATGTGAAACCTTCCTGCGGTTCGAACTCTAAAGCCTTTGCGTTACCGGCAAACATGGTCAGGGCAACGACTGCAAATAAAATCTTTTTCATAATTGTGTTTATTAAAGTTTATGTGTAATTTGGGTGCAAAGGTACGAATAAGCGAGCGAAAAACAAAAGGAAAACAGAAGTTTTTCTTTATTTTCCCGAGCGGAAGTACTTTAGGGGTCAGCCTCAGAGGTGCGACATTAAAAAAAATTAAGAGGAGAAGCATAAAGTTTCGGAGGCAATAGTCTGGAAGACTTTACTATGAGTAACCGATGGCAACGCCCTCGGAAGCAATGACTCAGCACCGTGAACCTGTCTGGAAGACAGTACAATGATATGATATAGAAAGGGTAATGTCTTCCAGACATAATTTCGCGTTGTCGCTTTTTATCCGAGGGCGTCGCCCTCGGTTACTCATGGTATTGGCTTTCAGCCAAGTCGCAACTCCCAAACTGAAATAAGAAGAGAAAAGAATCTTGCGTCGGGTGTGAGTGGAACAATCTATTTTTGTTACCGAAAAAGCAGGAAAAATCTTTACATTTTTCTGGTCGATTGATGTCGTCTGGAAGGCTGGGTTGGTCGAAGAAGGCAGGGGCGTTTCTCAAAGAAGGCAGTCGATTTTGCAAATCAATAGTATTGTGTTTATAAATCCACCGTGTCGATTTCATCGAAAAAATAGCCCGATTTTTGTCCTAAAGCACTTGGAACTTGTTCGTTTTCACGTCTTACTCGGGAAATGCTGTCTTTGTAACAGTCTGAATACTACTGTGTTGCAAAAAGGGGCTCAAATTCGATTTCGGGGGTCTCTGGCTATGGCGAAGCGAAAAAAATGCGCTTAAAAAGCGTCTTCCAGGAAAAAATCTTTACAAAAATAGAGGGGCGCACCGAAGTACGCCCCCTTAAGGTTTAGGCTTTCCTCAGAAGAGCCTTTGTGCAAACATTGAGAGGTAGATGCGCCAGTTGCGCCAGATGTGGCCGCCCTCGCTCTCGTAGTATTCATAGGGATACTGCAACTTGTCCAGGTATTGGCGCAGTTCTACGTTTTGCTGAAAGAGGAAATCGTCCTTGCCTATCGCAATCCAATAGAGATGGGGCTTGGCAGCGAAGAGCGCCTTCATCTGTGCCGCTGCCTCGGGATTGTCGTTGAACTGCTGTTCGAGGCTCTTTTTGGTGTTCCATTCCAAACGTACCGCAGCCGAGAAAAGGCCCATGTAGCCGAATGTGCCGGCGTTTTGCATGCTGATTCTGAAGGTGTGTCCTCCGCCCATCGACAGGCCGCAGACGGCCGTGTTGTCGGGGCCTTTCTTGATCTTGTAGTGCTCCTTGACGTACTTCATAATGTCGGGGAAGCTCTCCTCGAAAGACCCTCCCCTTCCCTCCCTTAAAGGGAGGGTTTTCTCCCCCTTTAAGGGGGAGTTAGAGAGGGTCTTGGCGGCATCGTCGGAGGCGTTGCCGTTAGGCGTCACCACAATCATGGGCTTCGCCTTGCCCAGCGCGATGAGGTTGTCCATGATCTGTGCCGTGCGACCCAGCGTCAGCCAAGCCTCCTCGTCGCCACCAGCGCCGTGCAGCAGGTAGAGCACGGGATAGGCCTTCCCTTTGTCGTAGCCAGGCGGTGTATAGATGCTCATGCGGCGCTTCATGCCCAGCGTCGGACTGTCGTACCAGACGTGGCTGACGTCGCCGTGCTCCACACGGTGGTTCTGGTAGAGCCAGCCGCAGTCGCCCTCTTCCTTACTTATTATAAATGTACTCATGAAGGAGCGCACGTCGCGGCTCCGCTCGATGTTGCCCGCATCCTGCGTCTCCACGCCGTCCACATAGAAGCGGTAGCTGTAGAGCTCGGCAGGAAGTGCGTCGGTCGTGTACGTCCAGATACCGTCCTGCTGCGTCATCTCATCGTGCCCGCCCCTGATGCAGTCGCCGATGATGCCCACCTTCTTCGCCTCGGGAGCCTTGATGCGAAGGGTCACCGTCCCGTCGGCATTGAACTCAGGAGAACGAGTGTCGTGTCTCTCGAAAATGGCTTGCTGTGCCTCAACCGCAGAAGCCATGAGCAGCGTGGCTGCCAAAAGATGCAATCTTTTCATAAATAGTGATACGTTTTGTGTTGGTAATATAGCGTTCCTGCCACAAAATTAAGTATTTTTTTGGCAAATGCTTTCATATTTGAAGAAAAAAGTGTTACTTTGTGTCGCATATCATATAATGTAGAACAATATGAGACGTTTATTCATGCCCCTTGTGGCATTATTCATGATGATACAGAGTGCAGCAGGAAGCGACCTGACAGGTTACCGCGTCTGCCGCATGAAAGAACCCGCCGGCATCACCCGAACTGCACAGTTCACCTGGCAGACAGTGAGCCAGAAGCCCAACGTGAAGCAGATGGCCTACCGCGTGCTCGTGGCAACATCCGAGGCCGACCTCAAGAAAGAGCGCAACCTCCTGTGGGACAGCGGCCGCACAAACAGAGACGAGAGCCTCAATGTGCCCTATCAGGGACGGCGCCTGCCCTATCAGAGCCGCGTTTTCTGGCAGGTGGAGGTATGGCTCAGCACAGGCGAACACCTCGTCAGCCCCGTGCAAAGCTTCCTGACAGGACTCAAGACGTTCGACGCCAAGGCACAATGGATAGGCATTGACGATGCTGACCATATTGTGAAGGGCGAGAACGACAGCCGTGACCTGCCGGCACGCTACCTGCGCCGCGCCTTCTTCATAGGCGGCAAGGTACGCCGCGCCACACTCTATATGAGCGGCATGGGATACGGCCAGACGTACATCAACGGCAAGCCGGTCAGCAAGGATGTCTTCGGCACGTTGCAAACAGACTACACCAAGACTGTCTATTACAACACATACGACGTGACAAAGCTTCTGCGTCACGGCAACAACGCCATCGGCTCCATCCTCGGCAACGGCTATGTGCTCGGCTTCAATGCGGGCTGTACGTCATACGGCTTGCCACGCCTCAAGGCACAACTCGTCGTGGAGACCGACAAGGATACGCTGACCATCGTGTCCAACACAGAATGGAAAGTCACGACGGAAGGCCCTATACAGCGCAACAACCTCTGGAATGGCGAACGCTACGAGGCTGCCCGCGAGATGAAAGGCTGGGCAAAGGCCTTCTTCGACGATAGCGCCTGGCAGCCTGCTCAGACACTGAAGGCTCCTACGGGCATCATGCAGCCACAGCCATGCCCCAGCATGAGAGTACAGAAGGAACTCAAAGCCAAGAGCGTCCGCCGCACGTCGGACGGACGCTACATCATCGATATGGGACAGAACATGGTGGGCCAGCTTCGTGTCCGTTTGGCAGGAAAGAAGGACGTGCCCGTCGTTATCCGCCACGCCGAGATACTCGACCCGGGCAATCCCGACCAACTCTCCGTGGCCAACCTCCGCTCTGCCAAATGTACCGACACGTACATCCCCGCCTCAGACGGCACGTTCACCTATCAGCCGCAGCTCACCTATCAGGGCTTCCGCTTCGTGGAGATAAGCGGCATCAGCGTAGAGCCCAGGCTGAAAGACATCACCGGAATGGTCATCTACGACCAGATGGACGACCAGGGAACCTTCTGGTGCGACAACGAACTCCTCAATAAACTGCACAAGAATGCCTATTGGGGCATCATCGGCAACTATCATGGCATGCCTACCGACTGCCCTCAGCGCGACGAACGAATGGGCTGGCTGGGCGATCACGCCATGGGATGTTACGGCGAGAACTTCGTCGTAGATAACGGACAGCTCTATTACAAGTGGCTCCAAGACGTTTGGGATACGCAGGACGACGACGGCATGATTGCCAACGTGGCGCCCGGCTACTGGGTGGTGCGCGGCAATGATGTGGCATGGGGGGCGCTTTCGGTCTATGCCACCTTCATGCTCTATCGCCGTTACAACGATGTGAATGCCGTCCAGAAGTACTATCCGTTCCTGCAGAACTACATGAACTTCCTGGAACGCACCCTGCAGGATGGCATCGTGACGGGCAATAACTATGGCGACTGGTGCATGCCTCCCGAACGCTCCGACCTGATTCATAGCGAAGACCCTGCCCGCAAGACGGACGGCAAACTCATATCCTCCGCCATGTACTACAGCATGCTCACGATGATGGGACAGATAGCTATGCGCCTCGGACGCGAGGGAGACATGCTGGATTACGACCGGCGTCAGCAAAGACTGAAGGATGCCTACAATCGCCATTTCTATCATCCCGAGTCGGGCAGCTATTCGAACAACACGGTGACGGCCAATCTCTTGTCCCTCGTGTTCGACCTCGTGCCCAATGGCGACGAGGAGAAGGTGCTGCAGAATATCGTCGATGTCACGGAGAAGACCTACGGCAACCACATCAGCTGCGGCGTGATTGGCATGCAGCATCTCCTGACGTGCCTCACACAACGCGGCCACCTCGAGCAGGCCATGCAGCTCATGCTCCAGAAGGACTACCCCAGCTTTGGCTATATGATAGAGAACGATGCCACAACCATCTGGGAACTCTGGAACGGCAATACTGCCGACCCGGCCATGAACAGCGGCAACCACGTCATGCTCCTTGGCGATGTCCTGCCCTGGATGTATGGCAACCTGGCCGGCATACGCCAGTCTTCCAACAGCTGTGCATACAAGGAACTGGATATGTCCCTCAGCATGCCAGAGGACTTGAATCATGTCCGTGCCACGCACGACACACCCTATGGCCGCGTGAGCAGCGAATGGGAGCGCACGGAGGAAGGCATCATCTGGCAGATTGACCTGCCGGCCAACACGTCGGCCCGTATTCATATCCCCAGCGGATACACCATTCAAGGCATGCACAGCCTGCGATGGGCAAGCGCAGAGATTGAGGGAGACGACATCTGCCTGTGTGTCGGCTCGGGCACCTACACCATCGAGGCGCACAAGACATTCACCGAAACGCAACCCACCATATTCCGCCGCGTGACGAATACCATCAAGAACATCCCCGAATTCCTGAAGAACTTTTAATTAGCTCCAATATGATACAGAATGATTTGCAACGCCTTCGTTGGATGATTCTCGACGAGGCTCTCCGCGACCCCGTGATGGAATACTTCATGGGCGAACGTACCAAGACAAACGAGACAGGCAATACCCGCAGCCTGATTCACTATGTGAACCAGCGCCTCAAGGCTGTCAACCGTGACTTCAGTTGCAGCAAGCGCATGCTCCAGAACGATGTGGCCTATTTCAAGCAGAAGGGTGCAAAGCTCGAGCCAAGCTTCCGCCGCGGCCACAAACGCATCCTGCGCTACATCAACCTCGAATGGAAGAATCCTCTCCTGAAGGCTGCCTCCTTCCTCAAGTACGACAAGGACGAGGCCGCTCCTGCACTTCTTGCCTTGCCCGAAGGTCCCCTCACGGCCGTCACCCTTCGCATCTGCAAGGGCGAGGATGCCATTCGTCAGCATCTCGGCAATCCTGAGATATTGCAGCGCAGCACGGACAGCAAGACCGGCACCGTCACCATTCAGGTGGAGCTGCCTATGAGTGCAGGCCTGCCGGGCTTCTTCCTCGGCTTTGGAACAGATGTGGAAGTGCTGGCTCCCGAAACCTTCCGCGAGGAGATGCGCCAAGCCATTAATGCCTTGCAGAAACTCTACAAGAAGGAGACGGCGGCATCCAAGAAGTCTGTACAAGGTGACCTCTTCGACGGAATGTTCTGATTACAACCTTTTCTAATATAAATATAAACTATGATTAAACATTTCAGCAAGCTGCTCACGGCAGCAACCCTGCTGCTCGGAATGGGCAGCACAATGAAGGCTGCGGACCTCCCCCGCAGCGAGTATCCACGTCCTCAGTTCGAGCGTGCCGACTGGGTGAACCTCAACGGCACTTGGAGCTATAGCTTCGACTTCGGCCAGACCGGCGGAGAGAAGGACTGGCAGAACAGCAAGGGCTTCGACGGCAAGATCACCGTCCCCTTCTGCCCCGAGAGCAGTCTCTCCGGCGTGCAGTACACCGACTTCATCCCTTGCCTCTGGTATCAGCGCACCATCAGCGTGCCGGCTGCCTGGGAAGGTAAGAACGTCCTGCTCAACTTTGGTGCAGTCGATTATGACGCCACCATCTACATCGACGGCAAGAAGGTGGGCCGCCACTGTGGCACGGGTTCTTCCTTCTCCCTTGACATCACGAAGTTCGTCAAGGCTGGCGGCAGCGCCAACCTCGTCGTACAGGTGAAGGACGCCATCCGCGAGGGCAAGCAGCCCGGAGGCAAGCAGAGCACGTCGCTCAAAAGTGCCGGCTGCAACTACACCCGCGTCACGGGCATCTGGCAGACCGTCTGGATGGAAGCCGTCAGCAAGAATGCCCTGAAGCAAGTCTTCGCTACGCCCGACATCGACCAGCAGCAGCTCGTCATCCGTCCCGAGTTCTTCGACGAGGAGGCCAACGGCGCAACGCTCACCATACAGGTGCTCGACGGCAAGAAGGTCGTGGCAAGCAAGACGGCTCCCGCCACCAACAACACCGTCATCGTGCTCCCCATCAAGAATCCCAAGCTGTGGACACCCGAGACGCCCAACCTCTATGACGTGAAATACACCGTCCGCGACGCCAAGGGCAGTGTGCTCGACGAAGTGAAGTCATACGCCGGAATGCGCAAGATACACCTCGCCGGCGGCTATTTCTACCTGAACAACGTGCCCTACTACCAGCGTCTCGTACTCGACCAGGGCTTCTATCCCGACGGCATATGGACGGCTCCCAGCGACGAGGCCCTTAAGCATGACATCGAGATGAGCAAGGCTGTTGGCTTCAACGGCGCTCGTTTGCACCAGAAGGTCTTCGAGGAAAGATACTTCTATTGGGCGGACAAGCTGGGCTACATCTGTTGGGGCGAGCAGGCAAGCTGGGGCTTGGACGTCAACAACGAACTGGCTGTCCGCAACTTCCTCACGGAGTGGGCCGACGAAATCGTGCGTGACCGCAACCATCCCAGCATCGTCACATGGACACCCCTTAATGAGACTTGGGGCGCACGCGACGGTGTCTACGTCCGCTTCGTTACCGACCTCTACAACCTCACCAAGGCTATCGACCCCACGCGCCCCGTCAACGATGCCAGCGGAGACAGCCACGTCAAGACAGACATCTGGTCGGTTCACGACTACACCCGCGAGTATGACCGCCTCGTCAGCAACCACACGTTCAAGGCCGGCGTAGAGCCTTACCGCAACATGCGCGACAAGAAGTTCCTTGCCAACTACAACGGACAGCCCTACATGCTGGATGAATTCGGCGGACTGGGTTGGATTCCGAAGGAAGAACGTGCCAACTCATGGGGCTACGGCGCACAGATAGAGACGGAGGACGACTTCTTCCAGATTCTCGAGAAAGAGGTCGATGCCATCGCCGCCTGCAAGCACATCACTGGATTCTGCTATACGCAGATAACAGACGTAGAGCAGGAGAAGAACGGTGTCTATTATTATGACCGCCGTCCGAAGTTCGACACAGCCAAGTGGAAGCGTATCTTCGAGAAGATTCCCTCTGTCATCGAGAACCCACAGGACCTGAGCGACTGGAAGTAATCCCTAAGCTGCCCTAGGAAATCCTAGGCTATCCTAGGGCTTCCTAGGCAGTCCTAGGTTTTCCTAGGCTTTCCTAAAAAAGAGAAAACCCCTTTAAATCCTATAATAAAAAAATGAAGAAATCAATCATCTTTGTTGCTGCCTTGGCAGCAATGCTTCTGGCTTCTTGCTGCCAGAACAAGTGTAAGTGCAGCTGCGACTGCGAGGCTTGTCGCGGTTGCATCGAGAAACAAGACCCCAACGCTCCTCAGGACAGTGCCACTATCGTCGATAATGAGCAGTTCGACCTGGCTCAGCTGAAGGTTGATGCCGACGGCTACTACGTCCTCTTCGACGGCACGAGCCTGGACGGATGGCGTGGCTATGGACAGGACGCAGTGCCCACCAGCTGGGAGAATGCCGACGGTTGCATCCATCTGAAGGGCAGCGGCACAGGCGAAGCTCAGGTGGAAGGCGGCGGCGACCTGCTGTTTGCCCACAAGTTCAAGAACTTCACCTTCGAGTGCGAATACAAGATAAGCAAGGGCGGCAACTCGGGTATCTTCTACCTGGCACAGGAGGCTAAGGGCAAGGACGGCAACTACCTGCCCATCTGGCAATCATGTTCTGAGTATCAGGTCCTCGACAATGCCAACCACGAGGACGCCAACCAGGGCAAGGACGGCAATCGTCAGGCTGCTTCGCTCTACGACATGATTCCCGCCGTGCCGCAGAACGCCAAGCCTTTCGGCGAGTGGAACACGGTGAAGATCCGTGTCTTCAAGGGCTCCGTTTGGCACTACCAGAACGGCGAGGAAGTGCTGGAGTACCACCTGTGGACGCCGAAGTGGAAGGAAATGCTTGACGGCAGCAAGTTCTGCAAGGGCGGTGAGTTCCCCGCAGCCTACGACCTGATGATTGTCGAAGGCCAGAAGGACGGCGGCTACATCGCTTTCCAGGACCACGGAGACGACGTCTGGTACCGCAACGTACGCATCAAGCTCGACGAGTAAGACACGCCCCGAGAATCGCAATCAACAAGAAGAGAGGCAAGCGAAACCCATCGCCTGCCTCTCTTTTTTGTGGTTCTTCACTTTCCGCCCGACATCATTGTTCCACTCCCGGTTTTTCGTTTTTCTCCCTCTTCTCGTCCTGCCAACTGAAGAAGCCAGCCAGCAAGGTGCCCGAGATGCTGTGGTAGGCACACGAGATGGCACACGGGAAGACGGCCAGGGCAGCCAGCGGGTTCATGGCAATAATGGCAGGCGAGGCGAAGAAGTTGCGTGCCAGCACCGTCGCCATACCCGCATTCTGCATTCCCACCTCGATGGAGAGCGTCCTTCGCTTGGCTGTGGTAAAGCCGAAAGCTTTACCCACGAGGTAGCCCAGCAGGTAGCCCGTGCCGTTGTGCAATGTCACGACAGCCAGCGTTAGCAGTATGAGGTTCAGCCCATTCTCCTTGAGCTGCGGATGGACAGTAAAGATGACGCCGCCCACGATGCAGGCCAGGCACAGCACACTCACGCCAGGCATGATGCCCTGTATCGTCTGGAAGTCCTTCCTCTTACCCAGGAAATAGTTGAACGCCACGCCCAGCGTCACCGGCAGGAGCGTCACGAGCAGAATGTTCTGGAACATCCCCCAGGCATTCACATCAATCTCTGCCCCTGCAAGCCACAGCACGAGCAGCGGTGTCACAAAGGGCGAGAGGCAAGTGCTCACCGTCGTCATACCCACGCTGTACGCCACGTCGCCCCGGCAAAGGAAACTCATGATGTTGCTGCTCACACCTCCCGGACAGCAGCCCACCAGGATGATGCCCGCCGTCATGAAGGCATTGAGGTGGAACAGATTGGCCAGTGCCCACGCCACGAGCGGCATAATGGTGTACTGCGCCACAGCACCAATCAGGATGTCAATCGGACGGGAGAGAAGGATGCGGAAGTCCTCCATCGAGAGCGTGCAACCCATCGTCAGCATGATGAGGCCCAAGATGACCGAAGCCCTCTGCCCCTGTTGCACCCAGCCAAAAGCGTCAGGCACGAAATAGGCTATGACGGCAACCAGGATGATGAACGGACTTGTGTAGCGAGCCAACCAGCGGCTCAAGGTAAGAAGTGTCTGCATTGTAAATCTGTTGTTTAGTTCTTTTTCGGCCGCAAAATTACAACATTTTCTCCCAAAAACGATGCAAAAGCATCAGTTTTCCATATAAAAAGAGACAAAATAGCCTCTCTTAACATGATTTAACAAGTCGGGGGGGGGTAGTTATTAAAAAGTGTGTAACTTTGCACCGCTCCCGGCGTGCAAAGCGTCGCACGCAAGAACATATAATATGGTATAAGAAGATTAAAAAGAATACTAACCAAAAACAACCAAAATGAGAATGAAAAAACTAATCACACTGCTCGCTGTGCTATTGTGCACAGCAGCAAGCCAAGCCCAAGTGACGTTCACAGGCACGGCAAGCGACAATGCATTTGAAAACCGTGCTGGACACAATGAAGTGTTGGACGGCAATCTCGACACAAAGTGGGAGGCATGGCCCAATTATGAAGTCAATAACCGCTATTATTTCAATGACGACAATGGCAACGTCCTTTTCAAAGCTTCTTCTGCCATTTATGTGAACGGTATTACGTTAACAACGGCTGGCGATACCCAAACGTATTCTGAACGTAATCCCTATCAGTGGACCCTTTTTGGTTCCAATGATGATGCGGCAGAGACAGACGATACTCATTCTTCGTGGAGGATGATTAAGGTGACTAACGATGCTCAGATGCCAGCCTCAAACAAGACCGCAAAATACTTTAAGTTCAGTCCGTCCCAAGTAGCTTATAAGTATTTCAAGTTTCATGTAAACAGTTTAGTTGGAAAGGATGAACTCCAATTGGCGGAGATTGCCCTTGATTATAGTCTGGAAGCAAAAGCAACTACAACCTCTCTCGTTGCTGCAGGTGCGGAACATTATGGTGCAGAAAGCGCGGATAAACTGTTCGATGGAGACTGTGATACTAAATGGTGTAAACATGGTGACGCTTCAACAAACTGGGTGGTATTCAAGACGACCAAACCAATATACGCCTTGAATTACATGTTAAGGACTGCAAATGACAGCGAAGGCCGAGACCCCAAGAAGTTCAAGCTTTACGCGGCATTAGATTCTGCACCAAGTACAGATGGCAGCACCGCCGGGTGGACTTTGATTGACAGCGAGGAAGATGCTTCCAGCACCATATCAACAAACCGTAAAACGATGACAGAGTTTTCTGTTGATGCTCCTGAAGTGTATCAGTATTTCTTATTTAAAGTTGATGAAACGAGAGACAATAACAACGAGGGGAAATTCCAGTTGTCGGAAATCGTCATGAATAACGAATACGAAGTCATTTCCTCAGATGCTGACATGAGCGCTTTTGCTGAAAAAGTAAATGCAGGGGATATATTCCTCAATGCCGTGTTGGCAGCAGACGTAAACAGTTCTACTTCAATTGGAACAGAAAGCAATATGTTCACAGGTACGATAGAGGGCTTGGGGCATAAGGTTAATCTTAGCATTGATGCGAATGCGTACGGACAAGGGTTTATTGGCGTTGCAAAAGGTGTTGCAACCGTTAAAAACCTGATACTTACCGGCAGTGTGAGAAATACAAACTCAAAAACAGGCGGATTCATCGCCGAAGCGAGAGAAGGTGGCGTTATCACTATTGCCAATTGTGGTAATGAAGCGAACATCACTGGTGCTGGAGGCGAAACAGCAGCAATCGTTGCAAACAACTGGGGCTATAGGTGTATATTGAATATAAGTAATGTGTATAACATCGGCGATGTGGTTGGCACAGGAGATGTGGCCTCCATCTGTGCCTGCCAGGGCAACGGCTCATCCGTTTTTACCAACGTCTATAATGCGGGAAGCGTCACGGGAGATGCCGCAGGGAAGTTCGTCCGTAGTTCTCAAGGAACGTACACCAACTGCTACTCCACCACAACAACGGACAAGGATAATGCCAGCATTAACCAATTCCCATCTGATAAAATCGCAAGTGGAAAACTCTGCTACTTGTTGAACGGGAGTGTTGATGCAGGAACAACATGGACCCAGACTATAGGAAAAGACTCTTATCCTATCCCCTTCTCAATTGCGCAAACCGTCAGCCATGCATCTACGGACTGCTATACTAACTTATCTGTTTCCGATGAAAAAGTGCAATTACGCAATATGTCGGAAATGATTAAGTTCGCCCAGGAAGTTGAAGCTGGCAATACAGCGATGCATGCAAGTGTAACAGCAGACATCGACATGAGTGCAGGAGGATATTCTCCTATCGGAACGACCGACAATAAGTATTCGGGCACGTTCGACGGACAGGGACATGTGGTAACGCTCAACATTTCGAGCAATCAGGAGTATCAAGGTTTGATAGGCTGTGCTACGGGCGGTGCCGTGATACAGAATGTCATCACCCGAGGCTATGTCAACGGCAGTGCCCGCTGCGGTGGCATCCTTGGCGGTTCGCAGGGAAGCGGTGCAATATCCATCCTCAACTGCGGCAACGAAGCAAACATCACGACCACAGGTGTGAATGCTGGAGGCGTACACGGCTGCAACAACGGCAGCGGAGTCACATATACGCTGATTAACTGCTACAACGCAGGAACTGTCAAGGGTGGCAGCGAGAGTGCTGGTATCTCCGGATGGCTTGGCAACAATGCTACGGTCACCAATTGCTATAATATCGGTGAGGTGACAGGTGTTGACGGCACAAAGACTTTTGCTCGCTGGGAAAGCGGCAACTATGTGAACTGCTACAACAGATTGAGTGCCAATTCTATTGCCGGCCGCACAGATAGCTATCCGATGGATAAAGTTCGCAGCGGTGAGCTTTGCAACAAGCTTGGCTCTGCCTTCACACAGGACCTCAGCCAAGAGGGTCATCCCTCCTTCGGCTCGAAGGCAGTCATTGCCGGCAAGTGGTTCAACGATGCAGAGAATGACGTATATTATAATAAGGAAGGAGACAACTACACGGTTTATCAGCTCAACCTTGACGAGACGAAGTCTAAGTACAGCGTGCCTGTTAATGTCACGGCCAAGAATATCAGCATCAGCCGTGAAATTCCTGCCGGTCAGTGGATTGGGCTGTGCCTGCCTTTCGACTACGACATCCCGAGCGGGTGGGACGTTAGGGAGTTCACTGACGTTAGTGGCAGCGGCGAGAGTACGAGCATGAAGTTCTCTGCTGCTTCTGGCATCGAGGCCGGCAAGCCCTATCTGGTGAAGCCGACAGAAGCCGTCACAACCATCTCGGCAAGTGACAAGACCCTTGCCACCAGCGCTCAGAGCATCAAGAAGGGCGACGTCACGATGGTAGGCAACCTCGGCCAGACGAGTCTCGTGACTGGAGACTACTACATCAATAAGTCGAGCCAGCTGAAGCACCTCACCGCAGAGAGCGCCACACTGAAAGGCTTCCGTGCATACTTCACAGTAGATAGCAGCAGTGGCGTCAAGGCTCTTAGCTTCGACCTCGACGACGACGCAACCGCTATTCAGACAATAGACAACGGACAACAGACAACAGACGGTGCTATCTATAATGTTGCAGGTCAACGCTTGAATAAGATGCAGAAGGGCATCAACATCGTGAACGGCAAGAAGATTCTCTTTTAATTCTTAATTCTTATCTCTTAATTCTTAATATGAATAGGACAATGAAAAAGATATATATCACCCCGGCATTTGTTGCCGTAGAACTTGGCATGAGAAGCGTTGCAATGCTTTCCGCAAGCGATGACACGGGTAACATCATCAGCGATGGTGGCGAAGGCGACGGCACTGACATCGGTGTCAAGGGAATCACGAATAAGTCTCTCTGGGACGTTGAGTGGTAAATAGTCCTCTCCCTAGTCCTCTTCCGACGAGGGGGAGATTGAATAAAGCAGAGGCCGGCGGCACAGATTCGCTTGCCTCTGCGCTTTTTGTGGCGAGGTGTTTGCTTTTGTGAAGAAAAAAGCGTAACTTTGCATGGTCATACATTATATAAATATATAGGAAGGAAATATGAAGAAAGGATTTGCTGTGAGTGCTGTGCTTGCCGTGGTGTGCTGCCTTGTGATGGGTTGCAAGGGCGAGCGTGTGGAGATGAAGCCCGTGAGGGGCATCATCGAGGAAGCTTTTGGCGAGGACTCTGCGCCTGATGCGGTGCGCGACGTCATGGCGTCTCTCGAGACGGACGACCGCTACGAGTTGCTGCTTGACGATGCAGAGGCTGATGTAAAAGTCTGGAGCCTGATGCGTCTGAGCGATGAGGCATCGGCTGAAGGGTTCGGCATCATGGTCGCCAAGGCTGGCAAGATGACGGCTCTTCCCAACATACATCATGGCCGACAGCCGTCTGCACGTTACGACAGGGGCAGCCAGACCTTGTGGCTTGCCTGCGGAGAGATGGAAGGCACGGGCGTCTATGTGGAGCGACTCTACGAGCTTCGTTTCAAGGAAGACGGCAGGGCGAGCATCGTCCGCAGCATAGAACCTTACGACGTGCAGCAGGCCTTGTGCCAACGTCTCTTCTATAGCATCGACGGACAGGACGTGTCGCTCTACGACAAGGACCGTAAGTTGGCGTGCATCACGGACACCGTCACCAACATGGGCGGCTTTGACGACGATCCCGTGTGGATAGGCGAGCAGCTCCGCTACGACTTGTCCGACGGCAAGATACGTCTGCTCTGCACGCCTGGGCTGAAGTATGTGACGGGCCTCGTGCTCACCTACGATGCCATGCCTACCATAGTGGTTGGCGTGACGTTCAATGCCGACGGAAGCTTCGCCTTGAGCGACATCGAGACCGGCAAAGGGCCGGAAATCGTGGATTAAATTGCCTCGGAATGCGATTTATTTCATAAAAAGTCGTAACTTTGTACGTCGAATAACAACCTTAACCCACAAAGAGACATACCGATATGGCACAGGAAGCGCTGACACCCATGATGAAACAGTTCTACGACCTTAAGGCGAAGCACCCCGAGGCGTTGCTGCTGTTCCGTTGCGGCGACTTCTATGAGACGTATGCCGACGATGCGGTGATTGCTGCGGAGATACTTGGCATCACGCTCACCCATAGGAACAACGGCAAGTCGGGTGCTGCGCAAAGCATCGCCATGGCAGGTTTCCCCTATCATGCCCTTGACACTTATCTGCCGAAGCTCGTCAGGGCAGGCAAGAGGGTTGCTATTTGCGACCAACTGGAAGACCCGAAGATGACGAAGACGCTCGTCAAGCGAGGCATCACGGAACTGGTGACGCCCGGCGTGGCGATGACAGACACGGTGCTCAACCACAAGGAAAACAACTTCCTCTGCGCTGTGCATTTCGGCAAGCAAACGTGTGGTATGTCGTTCCTCGACATCAGCACGGGCGAGTTCCTCGTGACGGAAGGCACCACGGACTACATCGCGAGCCTCATGGCATCGTTTGCCCCGAAGGAAGTTCTCTACGAGCGTGGCAAGCGGATGATGTTCGAGGGAAGCTTCGGCACACGCTACGTCACCTTCGAACTCGACGATTGGGCCTTCACGGAACAGACGGCGAGGCAGAAGCTTTTGCGCCACTTCGAGGTGAAGAACCTAAAAGGCTTCGGCGTGGAGCACCTCGTGAGCGGCATCGTGGCGGCTGGCGTCATCCTGCAATACATGGAGATGACGCAGCATCAGCAGCTCGGACACATCACCGCCTTGCGTCGCATCGAGGAAGACCGCTTCGTCCGTCTCGACAAATTCACCATCAGGAACCTCGAGCTCTCACAGAGCATGAACGAAGGCGGCATTTCTCTGCTCGACGTCATCGACAAGACGGTGACTCCGATGGGTGCACGAATGTTGCATCGCTGGATGTTGTTCCCATTGAAAGACCCCGTCCAGATAGGCAAGAGGCAAGATGTCGTGGAGAGTTTCTTCCGCAGTCCCGAGACGCGGGACGCTGTCTTGGAACAGCTTCAGACGGTGGGCGACCTGGAACGCATCATATCGAAGGTGAGCACCCGACGTGTATCGCCGCGCGACATCGTTCAGCTGCGGGTGGCTCTTCAGGCTGTGGAGCCCATCAAGCAGGTCTGTATGGCAGCCGAAGACGGTACATTAAGAGAGATAGGCGGACAGCTCGACCTCTGTGCCGAGATGCGCGACAGGATAGCCCGCGAAGTGCGTCCCGACTGCCCTTTACTCGTTGCCAATGGCGGCGTCATCATGGATGGCGTGAACGCAGAACTTGATGAGTTGCGCAAGATTGCCTATCAAGGCAAAGGCTATCTGCTGGAGATGCAGCAGAGGGAAATCGAGGCGACGGGCATACAGAGCCTTAAGATTGGCTACAACAACGTGTTTGGCTACTACCTCGAGGTGCGTAACACATACAAGAATCAAGTGCCGTCCGACTGGATTCGAAAGCAGACGCTGACCCAGGCCGAGCGTTACATCACACAGGAACTCAAGGAGTACGAGGACAAGATAATGGGAGCGGAGGAGCGCATCCTCAGCCTCGAGGCACAGCTCTTCGACCGGCTTGTCGCCGACCTCGCTGCCTACGTCGCCCCAATACAACGCAACGCCTCGCTCCTCGCGCAGCTCGACTGCCTGTTGTCCTTTGCCCAGAGCGCTCAGGAGAACCGCTACGTCCGTCCGATTGTTGACGACAGCGACGTCATCGACATCCGTGGAGGACGCCATCCTGTCATAGAAAAGCAGCTCCCCGTCGGGGAACATTACATCGCGAACGACGTCTTCCTCGACACCCAGACACAACAAATCATCATCATCACCGGCCCGAACATGGCGGGCAAGAGCGCATTGCTTCGCCAGACAGCACTCATCACGTTGCTTGCCCAGATGGGAAGCTTCGTGCCGGCCGACAGCGCACGCATCGGTTTCGTTGACAAGATCTTCACGCGTGTCGGTGCAAGCGACAACATCAGCATCGGCGAAAGCACCTTTATGGTGGAGATGACCGAGGCGGCAGGCATCCTGAACAACCTCTCGGAGCGCAGTCTCGTGCTCTTCGATGAGCTGGGCCGCGGCACGAGCACCTACGACGGCATCTCCATCGCCTGGGCCATCGTGGAGTACATCCACGAGTCGAATCGCGGCCATGCCCGTACGCTCTTTGCCACGCACTACCACGAGCTGAACGAGATGGAACGTCAGTTCCAGCGCATCAAGAACTTCAACGTGAGCGTGAAGGAGGTCGACGGGAAGGTCATCTTCCTTCGAAAGCTCGAACGCGGCGGTTCGGAACACAGCTTCGGTATCCATGTGGCGAAGCTCGCAGGCATGCCCAGAGCCATCGTTGCCAGGGCAAATGTCATCCTCAAAGAGCTCGAGGGAGCCGTCAACCACCAACATCTGGGGGCAACTGACAAAAGACAAAGGACAACGGACAGCGGCGTGCAGATGAACTTCTTCCAGCTCGACGACCCCGTTCTCTGCCAGATACGCGACGAAATTCTCGGCCTCGACATCAACAACCTCACTCCCTTCGAAGCACTTAGCAAGCTCAACGACATCAAGAAACTGGTGAAGGGAAACGGCTGAACTCAAGCCATCGTTTTATATTGCTGTCCGGGGAAATTATTTCTTTATCACCTGCTCCCTCGATTACACCGGTATTTTATATTATTGCTGTCCGCTAAAAACGGCCTGAAAGGCCAATAAGCTGTCAGCCCAGGGCATCGCCCTGGGTATTTTGCAGATGCCTGAAAGACGCCCCAGGGGCAAAAGCGTTATGTCTTAGTCTTTTGCCCTTTTAGGGCGTATTTTGTAATTGCCTTCCTAACCCAGGACGATGCCCTGGGCTGACATCTTGCTGCCCCTTCGGGGCGTTTCCAAGCCCACCATAAAAAAGGTTGGTTCGTAATGCCCATGTAATCAAAGAGCGGAGTGAATCTTGATTTTATTTCCTCGGACAGCAATCATTTTATATGAGTAACAGTTATCAAGGGCTTGGAAGGCTGTTCAATGGCAGGAAAGCCTTCCAGGCTTGAGATGCTTTCCCGAATTTACTCAGCTAAAGCAGTCAAGTTGTTTTTTAGCGGACAGCAATATCATTTTATCCCTGCAGTCACCATGTTTGTTTCCACGTGAGAAACAAACCGTTTCCTCACGAGAAACAAACCGTTTCCACGTGAGAAACAAAATGTTTCTTCACGAGAAACAAATCGGAAACAAACGTTAAATTGTGTTTAGCCACACGTGTGAACCTGCGAGTTCTTGCAACAACTCACTCAGGTTCAGATGTTATGAACGACGCGTGTATCGTTGTCGAGGACTTCAATGTTCACTCTGACGGTGTCCTCGGGGAGCAGTTCCTCGATGAGTTCAGGCCACTCGATGAAGCAAGGGAAACCGCTGTAGAAGTAGTCTTCACAGCCGATGTCGACGGCCTCGCGCAGATTCTTGATGCGATAGAAGTCGAAGTGATAGACGGGCTGACCAGCGGCGTCGGCATACTCGTTGACGATGGCGAAAGTGGGCGACGCCACGACATCCTTCACCCCCATCGCTTCGCAGATGGCTTTGATGAAGGTCGTCTTGCCGGCACCCATCTTGCCATAGAAGGCGAAAACGCAATTTTTGCCCATTTCATCGACGAATTTCTGTGCTGCCGATGCAATATCCTCGAGTCTTTCTATCTTTATTTCCATCTCTTTCCTTTATCTTTTCTTTCCCTTCAGCGTAATCAGAGGGATGAGCATTTCCTCCATGCTGATGCCGCCATGCTGGAACGTGTCCTTGTAATACTGGACGTAGTAGTTGTAGTTATTTGGATAGGCGAAGAAATCGTCCTGCTGAGCGAAGATGTAGGTAGTGCTGAGGTTGGGGCTTGGCAAACCGGCACGAAGCGGTTCCTTTATCTCGAAGACCTCCTTCTGATTGTATGAGAGGTTCTTGCCGAGCTTGTAGCGCAGGTTGGTGTTCGTGTTGCGGTCGCCGATGACCTTTATCGGGTTGTAGCATCGGATGCTTCCGTGGTCGGTAGTCAGCACGACGGTGCAGTCCTGGGCAGCCAACGTCCTGAAGAGCGCAGCTACAGCCGAGTGGCGCAGCCAGCTCTGAGTGATGCTCCTGTATGCCGCCTCGCCGTTGGCAAGCTCTCGCACCATCATGCTCTCCGTGCGGGCATGGCTGAGCATGTCTATGAAGTTGATGACCACGACGTTCAGGTCGTTCTTCTGCAGCTGAGGTATCTGCTGGACGAACTTCTCTGCGGCGTTCGAGTGGTTTATCTTGTGATAGGAGAACGAGTTACGGCGGCGGTAGCGGTCGAGCTGCGTTTTGATGAGCGGCTCTTCGTTGAGGTTCTTGCCCTCCTCACTGTCCTCGTCCACCCAAAGCTCTGGGAACATCTTGGCAATGTTATTGGGCATGAGGCCGCTGAAGATGGCATTGCGGGCATATTGTGTGGCGGTGGGCAGGATGCTCAGATAGAGGTTCTCCTCAACCGAGAAGGCATCTCCTATCTCGCTGAGCAGGACGCGCCACTGGTCGTAGCGGAAGTTGTCGATGACGATGAGGAAGACCTTCTCGCCCTTGTCCAGCAGGGGGAAGACGGTGTGCTTGAAGATGTCGGGGCTCATCACGGGCCGCTCGTCGGGATGTTCCATCCATCGCATGTAGTTCTTGCGAATGAACTTGGCAAACTCCGAGTTGGCCTCGCGTCTTTGCATGCCGAGCATCTCCTGCATCCCACTCTCCGCTTCGCTCAACTGAAGCTCCCAGTACGTCAGCTTTTTGTAGACATCCTTCCACTCCTCGATGTTCGAGGCGTCGTTTATCTGCATTCCCAGATGCGAGAACTCCTGTTGGTAGCCCGACTGCGTATGTTCCGTGACGATTTCCTTCTGCTGTATGTTCTTCTTGAGCGTCAGCAGGATTTGTGTCGGGTTCACGGGTTTGATGAGGTAGTCGGCAATTTTAGCTCCGATGGCTTGCTCCATGATGTGCTCCTCCTCGCTCTTTGTCACCATCACAACCGGCGTGGCAGGCAGCAGTTCCTTTACGCGGGTCAGCGTCTCGAGACCGCTCAACCCGGGCATGTTCTCGTCCAGGAGGATGAGGTCGAATGCCTCTTCCGCACAGCGGTCCAGTGCGTCGTAGCCGTTCGTGACCGTCTCCACCTGGTAGCCTTTCTTTTCGAGGAAGAGGATGTGGGCTTTCAGGAGCTCAATCTCATCGTCCACCCAAAGCAGTTTGTATGTAGTCATCTGGTAATAGTTGCGTTAGTCGTGTTATTAAAAGCCGAAGGGGAAGTCGTCTTCATCTTCAGTCTGCGTCTGATTTTCCTTCTCCTCTTCCTCCATCTTGTCCAGTTCGTCGGGGTCGAGAATCTCGAGGTCGGCCGGTGTGTCAATCTGCAAGTCTTCGGGCACGTCGAGCGGAGCGAAGTGCTGGTCGTAGAACTCCTTGTAGTCGTCGAAGCTGAATTCCTTGCCAATCATCTTGAGGTTGTCATCGGAGATGAGCAGAGTTCGGATGCCTTCCAACCTCGTCCGCATGTGGTCGTCAGCATAAAGCTTCTGCGCATATGCATGGACCTCGTCGAAGGAAAGGAAGCCTTTGATAATCATCATGGTAAGTCCGGCGTCGGCTTGAATTTCGATGTCGAAGTTGCGTGCCATGAAGTTCGTGAAGTTGTAGTGCGCCATCTCATAGATGAGGATGTTCTCGTCGAGACCTCCAGTCGGGTAGGCAAGCACGAAGTTGAAGTCCGTGTATCGATTATCCTTGAGTTCAGGCGCCACGGCAGTGCTGTCGTCCGACTCGGCGCGCGTACGTCTGCTCCAAATGCTGCTTGCATCGTAGCGGTCGTCCATCAACAGGCGGCCTTCATCAAGACCTTTGACGATGGCCGATGCAATCTCTGAAACCTCATCCTTCGGGAACTTCTGCACGACGTCGCGCAGTGTCACCATGAAGGTGTCGCGCTGTCCGTCGTAGAGAGAACTCATGGCGCGGATGAACATCATGCGGGCGCGGTGTGTCCCTTCTGGGAAGTTGTCGGTGCTGAACTGGTAATTCTCCTCCACCTTCTTGTAGTCCTCCTTCTGATAGGAATCGTATGCCTCGGCATAGATGCTGTCTTCGACGTGCTTGCCCTCACGCGCTATCATCTCGTAGTTGGGGTTTCCCAGCAGTGCAGCAAGCTTGGCATCAGGGAAGTCCTCGAGCAGGAAGCCCTTGTATTCCTCTGCGCCCTCGATGTCGTTCATGCGACCATAGAGCAGGAAGAGATGGTAGAAGATGTTGTCCGTGCCGTCATGTTCGGGGAAGTCATTCAGGAAGCGAATCATCGTCTTCTCTGCCAGAGGGAAGTTCTCGAGCTGCTCTTGCTCCTGGATGCCTGCATTGTAGAGGGCATCGCCAAGAAGACGGTTCGACTCCGCCATCTGCTCTTCGGTGAAAGGAATCTGCTTGAGGTAGTACTCGCGCTCATGTGGGTCGTTCCCCAAAGAGTCCTTTCGTGCCTTCTCCGCAGCGGCGATGCTATCAGCCGCGGCAGCACTGGTTGCAGCTCCGAAGAGGCTGTCGGCAGCAGCTTCATCGTATTTGTAGTCGGCATAATCAGGATTGTTCCTCACGAGAGACTGCTTATTGCTGATGCGCCAATAGTCCTCGTTCGGTCGCATGCCCCATCGTCTTTGGAACTCTTGGACGCCACTCCGAACGGTGGTTGGGTTGTAGAAGTACCAGTCGCCCTGTTGTTGTGTGCCGAAGGAGTTCAGGTCTGTGGCAAGAGCAGGCTTGTTTGCGCCGCCGGCATTGGCTGCAGGCATACCATTATTCATGGCGTTGGGGTTCAGTGTACCTGCGGCCGCGGCCTTCTTCGCCTCTTCTTTTTCCTTCTTTCGCAAGGCTGCAATCACACGGTCAATAGCAGCCAGATAGACTTCCTCAGGACTCTCGGCAAGGACTTGCAGGCTGTCTTGCAGCTTGATAGTGCTCAGGTGTGGTTCCAAATCGGTGAGTATCTTGCTGCGACGTTCTGTCTCCTTGTATTCGTAGTGCTCTTTGTCGAGGGCACTGACGCAGAGCTTGTAGGTACGGGCTGCATCGATGTAGTTCTCCTGCTCCCAATAGAGCTGACTCAAGTGCAGCAGCAGTGTCGCCTTGTCAGGACCGTTCTTCTTGCTTTCCTCAAGGCCTTTCTCCCAGGCATAGATGCAATGTGTGGTATCCTCATTGCTGAGGTAGATGTTGCCCATGGCATAATAGACCTTGTCGAGGTAGTCCTTGTTCTTGTCGCTCTTGGCCATCCGCTTCAGACGGGCAATCATCTGACGGAACTTACCCTTATGCATCACCTCTGTCTGCATGATGCGTGCATTGAAGGATACTTCGTAAGGAGGATTGGCACGTATCACCCTGGAGAGTGCCTTGTAGGCCATCGTGTCGCGCCCCGTCTCGTGATAGAGTTGTGCAAGCAGGAAGTTAAGTCGTGCCTTGGGAAGCTTGCCTTTGGTTGCTTTGATGGTATTCTTCAGATGGGGAATGGCTTCGTTGTACTGATGCGTGAGGACATAGTAGGCAGCCTTGGTGTTATCGACTTCCTTCTGTCCCTTGCGGGTGATGCTGTCACGTCTCATCTTGTTCAGAAGGTCTTCAGCATCGTAAGGCCAATTCAGCGCAACATAGCAGCGGGCAAGCTTTGCCTTTGCGACAGACACGATGTCTGGTTGCGTGCTATACAGCCGGATGGTATAGTTGTATGTGGCAGCTGCTTCGAAGAACTCTCCTTTCTGGAACTGAGCATCGGCCATCATGAGCCATGCGTGGTACATGTATGGGTTGAACTCCTTGCGGGCGAGGAACTCTTTCTCCTTCTCCGTACGTTTCTTGTTGCCTTTGAGTATAGGACGCTTCTTGATGCTGTGCACCTTGATGGCTTTCTCGCTCTTCGTGATGGCCGTCTCGAAGTTGCTCTTTCCCAGGTTTGCTGTCGTCTTGTTGGTACAGATATACATGGGAAGTATCTCGTTGAAGTTGTCCTTATGGCCTTTGTATTGTGCTTCGCTGCCTTCGAGATAGGCCACTTCACCGTTGTAAAGTGTATTGAAATGTGCGGTCAGGGCATGGTAGGCACGTGTGGAAGGGGTGTTCTTCTTTGTAGAGCAGGACACGAACAGGGCGAGCAGCACGATGATGCCCATCATGCCGCGGCGGTGAAGATGTATTATGGATGTCCTTTTACACATACCTTATTATATAACGTGCGCACGCGTGATTTTATTGTCCTTGTTCCCCAACAATCAGCAAAACTTCGTCTTTCAGCTCGTCTGGGAGGTTGACCCTGCGCAGTTCGAGACTATGCACCCAGCCAGGCACCTCGTCGGTCCGCATGGTGTAGAGCACTTCGCGGAACTCTTCCACTTCCTCTTCGCTGTAGCTTGTGCGGCCACGGAAGCGGTCGAGTTCTTCGTCTTCGTAGTACTCCACATCTTCCATGGCTGCCCTGAGGCTCTCTTTCTCGCAGACCTCATGCAGTCCGCAACACCAGGACCCCTCTAAATCTCCCCTTAAAGGGGAGACTTCCTGCTTTGTTTTCTCCCCCTTTAAGGGGGAGTCAGAGGGGGTCGTCTCTACTTTAAAGCCTACCTTCTTGAGGTCTTCCCAGAAGGAAGGGTACGACTTGCTCACCACTTCCGGGTTGTTTATCTGTATCTCTCCGCCTGTCCGTAGGCAGACAGGTGCCAGCGACATGGCCATGCGATGGTCTTCGTAGGTGTCGAAGGTGAATGTCTCGTAGGGCAACATATCGAGGTCCTCTATCTCATAGAAGCCTTCCCATAGCAGTTCGCTGTCTTTTTCTTCTAATCGCACTATCTTGCCGAGCTCGTTCACCAGTGCGTCAATGCGGTCGGTCTCCTTTATGCGGAGGCTCTGCAAGCCATAGAGATGGAAGGGGACACCGAGCATTGAGCAGGTCACTGCAAATGTCTGGGCGAGGTCGGGCTGATGTGTGAAGTCGCAGGAGAAGTGGCATGTGATGCCGCCTCCTTTTCTTATCCTGATAACTTCCGTCCCGTCGGGTTCGACGAAATACTCTGTCACGACGCCCAACTCACGGAACATCTGCCAGACTTTGCTATCGCCTTGTATGCTGTCGCGATGCAATCCCACGAGTTCCACTTCGGCATTTGCGTCGCGAGTCAGTGCTACCATCTCGTACCAGTAGCTGGCTGCGCTCCAGTCGCTCTCGATGTGATAGGGGCGCTGAAGATATGAGCCTGGCTGTACGTCAATAGCATTGTTGCCTTGCCACTCCACCTTTGCTCCGAACTCTCGCATCATGCTGATAGTCATGTCGAGGTATGGACGGCTGGCAACATTGCCTTCGAGCGTGAGATGCAGGCCGTTCTTCAGTGTGGGGGCTATCATCAAGAGAGCTGAGATGTACTGCGAGCTGACGTTGCCAGGGACGGTCAGAGAGCCGCCTTCCAGGTTGTCGTGACCTACGATTCGCAGGGGCGGAAAGCCTTCTTCACCTTCGTAGGTGATGGTGGCACCCAGTTGGCGGAGGGCATCGACGAGGATGCCGATGGGGCGGTGCTGCATGCGTTGTGTGCCGGTGATGATATGTTGGCCAGGTGTGACGCTCAGGTATGCCGTCAGGAAGCGCATGGCTGTGCCGGCAGCCCCAATGTCGATGAAGGAACCACCAGCCTCCTCTAAATCTCCCCCTAAAGGGAGAGACTTTAAGCCCTCCCCTTTAGGGGAGGGTTTGGGAGAGGCCAGACCCTTGAGCATCGCCTGTGTGTCGTCGGAATCGGATAGGTTGTCGGGCAACGACGGGTTCCTGCTCAGTGCGTTGATGATGAGTGCGCGGGCCGAGATACTCTTGCTTGCAGGAAGCACGATACGGCCTCTCAATTGGTATCCTGAACTTATCTCTATCATTTGCCTTACATTATTTTTTTGCTAATTGCGGCACAAAGTTACGAAAAAGTTTGGAAGGAACAAAAAAAAGTCATACCTTTGCAGCGCGAAATGCAAGGAACGGGATGTAGCGCAGTTGGTAGCGCACACGTCTGGGGGGCGCGAGGTCGCAAGTTCGAGTCTTGTCATCCCGACCTTAGAAGGAGCCAATCACTTAGCAATAAGGGGTTGGCTCCTTCCTTTTGTCATGGGCTCATGCACATACCTCCCGCGGCTGGGCATGCGAAGCATCAGTTATATAATATAATGTGTGGATAACCTGCCTTAGTTATCAACAAAAACGAGCAGTTATCAACACTTTAGGCATTCTGCTTAAGGAAAATAGTGTGTGTTTCGAGGTTTTATCGTATATTTGCAGGCATAAATATGACAACCGACTACAGACTACAGACAACAGACATTCACTCTGAAGACTGCCTACATCAGTCCGTTGTCTGCTGTCCGTTGTCCGTTGTCAAATAAAAAGAAAGAAAACATGAGCAAAATCATCGCAATAGTAAACCAGAAGGGCGGCGTGGGCAAGACCACCACGAGCATGAACCTGGCAGCCTCGCTCGCCACACTCGAGAAGAAAGTCCTCCTCATCGACGCTGACCCGCAGGCCAACGCATCGAGCGGCATGGGCGTGGACGTCAGCAAGCTCGACCACAGCATCTACAACGCGCTGCTCGGACAGGTGGACATCAAGGACATCATCTACACGACGGACATCGAGGGCCTCGACATTGTGCCGTCGCACATCAACCTGGTCGGCGCCGAGATAGAGTTGCTGAACTTCAAGAACCAGGAGCGCGTGCTGAAGGAGACAATACAGCCCATCGTCCGGGACTACGACTACATTCTCATCGATTGCAGCCCCAGCCTGGGCCTCATCACGGTGAACGCCCTCACGGCCGCCGATAGTGTCATCATCCCCGTGCAGTGCGAGTACTTCGCCCTGGAAGGCATCAGCAAGCTGCTCAACACGATAAAGATTGTCAAGACCCGCATGAACCCGCGTCTCGAGATAGAGGGATTCCTCCTGACCATGTATGACAGCCGGCTCCGCCTTGCCAACCAAATCTACGAAGAGGTGAAGCGACATTTCCGCGAACTCGTGTTCAAGACCGTCATCCAGCGCAACGTCAAGCTCAGCGAAGCACCCAGCCACGGCGTCCCCGCCATCCTCTACGATGCCGACGCCACAGGCTCGAAGGCTCACCTGGCACTGGCACAGGAGATAATCAACCGCCCCCCTCTCCCAACCCCTCCCCCAAATGGGAGGGGAGCGGAAGCAAAGAAAAAGTAACATAACACACCAAAACTGCCAAGCCCCTGCTTGCAGTTCCCTCCCCTTTGGGGGAGGGTTAGGGAGAGGGGCGTATCTATGGCCATCAAGAAAAAGTATCAAGGACAAGCTCTGGGCAGAGGACTCGACGCCCTCTTGCAGACAGAGGTCATTCAGACAGGCGGCTCGTCGAACCTCTCGGAGGTGAACATGGACGACATCAAGCCAAACCCCAACCAGCCGCGACGTGACTTCGACGACGACTCGCTGCAGGAACTCGCCAACAGCATCCGGCAGCTCGGACTCGTGCAGCCCATCACCCTGCGCGACATGGGCGACGGCTCCTACACCATCATCGCAGGCGAACGACGCTGGAGGGCAAGCCAACGCGTCGGACTCACCACCATCCCCGCCTACATCCGCACCGTGGACGACGAGAATATGCTCGAAATGGCACTCGTCGAAAACATCCAGCGCGAAGACCTCAGCGCAATAGAAGTGGCGCTGGCCTACCAAGGACTCATCGACGCACACAACCTCACGCAGGACCAACTCAGCGAGAAGGTGGGCAAGAACCGCGCCACCATCGCCAACTACCTGCGCCTCCTCAAACTCCCCGCCAGCGTGCAGATGGCTCTCCGAAACCGAGAAATCGACATGGGACACGCCCGAGCACTCCTCTCCATCTCAGACCCAAAGGCACAGCTCAAGGTCTTCGCCGAAATGAAAAAGGGACACATGAGCGTACGACAGATAGAGGAAATGGTGAAGAACCTCAGCGAAGGAGCATCCGTGAAGACCCAGAGCGGCGCACGCATCCGGCAGAAAGGCTCCAACCTCAGCGCCGACTACAACCTCCTGCGCGAAGGGCTGAGGAAAATCTTCAAGACACGCGTCGAGATGACCTGCTCCGAAAAAGGCAAGGGAAAAATCACCATCCCCTTCTCCGGCGAGGCAGAACTGGAACGCATCATCGAGATGTTCGACAAACTGCGCAACTAAACAGGCACATCCATGACCCGACGGCACACCATCCTGCTCATCATCCTCCTGCTTGCACCATGCTCAATGTTCAATATCAATTGTCCAATGGTCATGGCGCAGGAAGAGGGAAGTGTGCCCGCCACCGATTCCATCAAGGCCCTCAGCGAGCCACGGGAACCCGACTCGCTCGCCGTAGATACCGCCGCACTGCTCTCCGTCAGCGACAACGTGCTGAGGAACATACGGCCCCGACGCGACCTCAAGAGCTTCAGGCCAGACCCTATCCGGTCCATGTGGCTGGGGCTGGTACTCCCAGGAGCAGGACAAATCTACAACCGCAAGTACTGGAAACTGCCCATCATCTACGGAGGATTCCTCGGCTGCGTGTATGCCCTCACCTGGAACAGCCAGATGCTCTCCGACTACTCGCAGGCCTACCTCGACATCATGGACAGCGACCCTGGCACGAAAAGCTACGAGAAGATGCTGCCACCCAACTATAGTATCGTCGGAAAAGAAGAACGCTTCAAGGGCATCTTCAAGAGCAAGAGAGACACCTTCCGCCGTTTCCGAGACCTCAGCATCTTCGCCTTCGGAGGAGTCTATCTGCTGTCCGTCATCGATGCCTACGTCGATGCCGAACTCTCAACCTTCGACATCTCACACGACCTCAGCATGCAAGTGCTACCCACCATGATTGAAACCGAACGATTCGACATGCATCACCGCACCACGACACCAGGTGTGCAATGTGTCATAAACTTCTAAAACACATAACCTACAATGAAAAAATTCACTACATACTGCTCCGCATTCCTCCTCTGCCTCTTCTCCCCCTGCAACCCCGCCATGGCACAATACGAAGAAGACGCACAGGCAGAAGACGACATGCTGTCCCTCCCCGAAGTCATCGAAGAGCTGCCCGAAGGCTTGCAGACGCACGAGATAGACAGCTTGCTTGCCGACTGGCAGACACGCAACTACCTCTTCTTCGACGAAAACTGTGAATCGACAGGCGAAAACCCTGCCTACGACGCACAGACCTACGCCTACCGTCTGAGCAGGCTGCCTAATGTCATCGACATGCCATACAACAACGCCGTACAGAAATACATAGACCTCTACAGCGGACGCCTGCGCAACTCGGTCGCCGTGCTGCTTGGCGCAAGCAACTTCTACAACCCCATCTTCGAGGAAGCCCTCGAAAGCTATCAGATGCCACTTGAGCTGAAGTACCTGCCCATCATTGAGAGCGCACTCAATCCCACCGCCGTGAGCCGCGCCGGAGCAGTTGGATTGTGGCAATTCATGATAGGTACCGGCAAGCAATACGGCCTCGAAGTGACCAGCCTGATAGACGAACGTCGCGACCCCATCAAGGCAAGCTATGCCGCAGCCCGTTATCTCCACGACCTCTACGGCATCTTCGGAGACTGGACCCTCGCTATTGCCAGCTACAATTGCGGGCCTAACAATATCCTCAAAGCCATAAAGAGGGCAGGAGGCGTCAAGGACTATTGGACCATTTATCCTTACTTGCCGGCCGAGACACGCGGCTACGTGCCTGCCTTCATTGCGGCAAACTACATCATGAACTACTATTGCGACCACAACATCTGCCCCATCAACACCAGACTCCCGCAGGGAACCGACACGATACAGGTGAGCCGCAACGTACGCATGGAACGCATCGCCGAGCTTTGCGGCATTAGTCAGGAGGAACTTCGGAAGCTCAATCCGCAATACCGCACCACATTGATTCCGGGCGACTCCCACGCCTGCACGCTCCGCATGCCCACCTCTGCCATCAATGCCTTCCTTGAGGCTGGCGACTCCATCTACGTTCCGCCTACTGAAGTGGCTGCCCAGATTGACATTCCCGTCGTGGAGCAGCCGATGGCAAAGAAGGGCAGAAGCAGCCGAGGAGGCAAGTCCGTGACCGTTCGCAAAGGCGATACCCTTGGCGCCATCGCAAGGAGAAACGGCACAACGGTTGCCAAGCTCAAGCGCCTCAACGGAATGAGAGGCACGACGGTCCGTGCCGGTCAACGGCTCAGAGTGAATTAATTGACAAAAACATCCCCTTCATCCCCTTCCCTTTAGGAGAGGGGACGGGGAAGAAGCCTTAGGAGGAACTTAATATGGAAGACAATAACCCTCGGGGGATGGAAGACGAGCGGATGGTGGCCGAAGCCTATCAGCACCTGATCGACACTTATCTGGCATCTCATCACCGCAAGCACACCGACATCATCGACAAGGCGTTCAACTTCGCCAAGGAGGCTCACAAAGGCGTCCGACGACTTTCCGGCGAGCCATACATCATGCATCCCATTGCCGTGGCGCAGATTGCCTGCGAAGACATCGGCTTGGGCAGCACCGGCATCTGCTCAGCGCTCCTGCACGATGTGGTGGAAGATACGGACTACACGGTAGAGGACATCGCCAACATCTTCGGGCCGAAGATAGCGCAAATCGTCGATGGCTTGACCAAGATATCAGGCGGCATCTTCGGCGACAAAGCATCGGTCCAGGCAGAGTCCTTCAAGAAGTTGCTCCTCACCATGAGCGAGGACATCCGAGTCATCCTGATTAAGATATCCGACCGCCTGCACAACATGCGCACCCTGGGCAGCCAACTGCCCGGGAAACAATATAAGATTGCGGGCGAAACCCTCTATATCTATGCTCCCCTGGCACACCGCCTCGGCCTGAACAAAGTGAAGGAGGAACTCGAGGACCTCAGCTTCAAATACGAGCACCCCGAGGAATACAAGGCCATCCAGCAGCAGCTCGAAGGCATCCGCGAGCACCTCACCACCATCTTCGACCAGTTCACCGCTCCCATCAGGCAGGAGCTCGACAAGACGGGACTCAAGTATGAAATCAAGGCTCGCTTCAAGAAACCCTACAGCATCTGGTCGAAGATGCAGACAAAGAACGTCACCTTCGACGAGGTCTATGACATCCTGGCCGTTCGCATCATATTTGAAGTGACGGAGGGCATGAACGAAACGGACGAATGCTTCAAGATATACAACATCGCCAGCACAATCTACAAGCCCCATCCCGACCGTTTGCGCGACTGGGTGCACAACAAGAAGGCCAACGGCTACCAGGCGCTCCACTCCACCCTCATGAGCAAGGCAGGAAAATGGATTGAGGTGCAGATCAGGAGCCGCCGCATGGACGACATCGCAGAGCACGGCTTTGCAGCGCACTGGAAGTATAAGGACGGCGAACAAAACACGGAGGGTACCGACGATGGGCTCGACAAATGGCTCTACCAAATCAAGGAAATCCTGGACGACCCCCAGCCGAACGCCATCGACTTTCTCGACACCATCAAGCTCAACCTCTTTGCCAACGAGATTTTCGTCGTGACGCCAAAGGGCGAGTTCAAGACCATGCCGGCCGGATGCACCGTGCTCGACTTCGCCTTCAGCGTACATACCTTCCTCGGCACCCACTGCATCGGAGCTAAGGTCAACCACAAACTCGTCGGCATCAGCCATGTCCTCGAGAGCGGAGACCAGGTAGAAATCCTCACCTCGAAGAACCAAAAGGTCGAGAAAGACTGGATACAGCACGCCACCACCGCCAAGGCAAAAGGCAAGATAGAAGCCCTCCTCCGACGCATGGAACGCGAAAAGCAGAAGATAGGAGAGGACATCCTCAGCGACTTCCTGCAAAAGAACGAGAAGGAAGCCACCAGCGTCAACATCCAAAAACTCTGCCGCCACCATGCACTCGACAGCCGAGAAGAACTCCTCTCCATGATTGGCTCCCACACCATCACCCTCGGAGAGGCCGACCTCGCCGCACTGAGCGAACGCACATACAAAGAAAAGAAGTGGAAGAAATACCTGCGCCTCTTCAAGAAAAAAGAAGCCACCGACGAACAGGCACAGGGAGAACAGGAAGCACAGGCACAGCAAAGCACCGAAGCAGCCAGTCACATCGACAAGAAGAAGACACTCGTCCTGAGCGAAGAAACCATCGGCCGCTACTCCCTCTGCGAAGAATGCCACCCCATCCCTGGCGACGACGTGCTCGGATACATAGGCGACGACGGACGCATCACCATCCACAAACGCCAGTGCGACATCGCAAAACGTCTCAAGGCCACGGGCGGAAACCAAATCCTGGCTGCCACATGGGACACGCACGGCACTCTTTCCTTCCTCGCCACACTCCACATCGTGGGCTTCGACCGCGTAGGCGTCCTGCACCAAATCACAGGAATCCTCTCGCAGCAGCTCAACATGAACATCCACAGCATACACATCGACACCAGCGACGGCCTCTTCACCGCCGAACTCCGACTCGGTGTGCACGACGCCAAGGACCTGCAAGCCATCTGCCGAGACCTCAAGAAAATCGAAGAGGTAGAAGACGTCAGACGCTTCTGACCATCCAGAGCCAAAAGTACCTATCTGCTTCCATGACACATCCTGGGAAACTTTTTCGTTAAACCCAATGAGCCGAGTAAACTTGCTTACTATCCTGCTGGCATGCCTGCTGCTCACATCCTGCGGCAGACAGAAGATGGAACGCGCCCGCTACAATCTTCTGCTCCTGGAATCACAGAACAGAAGCGACAGCGTATTCCGCTCAGACACACTCCAGTTGTCCCTTGCGAAATACTTTGACCGCCACGGCACACGCAGCGAGCGTATGCTTGCCTACTATCTTCTTGGACGTGCCCGTCACGATATGGGCGAAGCACCCAGTGCCATCGACTGCTACCAGCAGGCTGCTAACCTCGCCGACACTACGGCAGCCAATTGCGATTACAACTTATTGCTACGAATCTATTCACAAATGGCTTCTCTCTTTCATCTGCAAGGCCTGCCAGAGGAAGAAAGGGAAGCATTGGCTCATGCTGAACAGAATGCATGGAAAGCAGGAGATACTCTTCTGGCAATCAACTCAAGAGAACATCTGACTGGATCTTACTATCTCGAAGGCAAATATGACGACGTCATCCGTATCTGCGAGTGGGCAAGCACAGAATACGAAAAAGCAGGCTACAAGGCGGATGCTGCAAGGGCACTGTTCTCTGTCATCCATATTTATGTGGAGAGGGGAAACTCTGCAAAGGCAATTCCATTGCTCGAGCGCTACGAAACTGAATCTGGATGCGTACACGAGCACGAGGCTGTTCCTGGACATGAACTGTATTACTACGAGAAAGGAGCTGCGGAGATGTATCTGGGACACATCGATTCTGCCGAAACGTTCTACCGTCAGCTTCTGAGTGACAATCGGAACTACAACCATCTCCAAGCAGGCTACAAAGGGTTGCTCTCAGTGTATGAAAGGCTGGGCAGGAAAGACTCCATCTCCAAATTCGCCAAACTGTATGCCGCTGCAACAGATTCCTCATACAAGGAAAAAGCAACGAGGGACGTGGCCCAAGCAAACGCCATGTATAAATATGACAAGGCGAAAATGGAATCCCAACAAGCAAGAGAAAAACTTCGCAGAACTTACTATGCCTTAGCTATCATACTCCTTCTTCTCTCCGCATCAATCTTATGGATACTCCAAAGAATGCGGATGAGAAGAGAAAGGATGAGAAACGCATTACGGCTGGAAAACCAACGCTATCTGCAACTCCTATCAGAGTACCGAACTGCCCTGGCCTCCATCTCCTCCCTTACAGAGGAAAACTCATCCCAGAAAGACTACTATCAAAGTCTGATAAAGAAACTACAAACGGAACTGTCATCGCTCACAGGAAACGAAATGGACGAAGCCAACTGGAAAGAGACATCAGAACTGACAGACACCCCGATTATAGCGAAGCTTCACAAGTACGCAGCCACTATCCACGCCGTGACACCAAGTGAATGGGAGGAGATGTATCACGTCTGTCATCAGCAGTATCCCGCCTTCCTGTCGCACATTAACAACTTCACGAAACATGATTTAACCAGCAACGAAAAACAAATATGCATACTTCTGCTATTTCGCTTCACAAGGTCGGAAATCGGCGCTCTGCTTGACATCACTCCACAGTCACTCACAAACTATTGTTCCCGGATAAACATGAAGCTCTTCCACATTACAGGTGCAAAAGGAATTGAATTCAACATCCAGAACATGAAAAAGAAGTATTCAGGCCATTTCACCACTTTTGTGTAAAATTTCTTATAACATTATATCACTCACTCTGTTACATATTATTTTACACCTTTGAGGTGTAAAATTATTCTTTCAGTTCTTTGGCCGATATTGAATAAACGGCTAACTTTGGCGTGTCATTCTAAATTAAAAAGACATGAAAAGAATACTAAGCATCATTTGTTTCTCAGTCAGCAGTCTGTTCATGACAGCGACATCAGAGTTCGTTCCCTTTAGTCCAATCTTTTTGCAAGTAAGGCTTATTGACCCGACCATAGGCCAAATCCCTTACCCTAAGTCCCCCGTAGTGCCGCCATCCATTGGCATCAATGACCACACATTATTTATATATAGTGGATGCGACGATGCAACATTACAGATAGTTGATACAGACGACATGGTGGTATGTTCCGAGGAAATCACCGATTCCACCAGCGAAATCACACTTCCAGACACCCTTTCTGGCGAGTACGAACTGCAACTGCTCCAAGGTATTTACTGTTTTTATACGATTATTGAATTGCAGTAGTACAACACAGACTACCTATGCGCATCGTGCAGACCTTTTGGACGGCAGGACGTAACCCTCTGGAGCATAGCTTCGGATGGTTGCGTCCCGAGTACAACCTCATGTCGTGGACACTGAGCTGCCTCAGCCTCCGTGAGCACTACGACGAGGTGGCACTCTATACCGACAGGCAGGGAAAGCACGTACTTATCGACCTTCTGCATCTGCCTTACACAGAAGTCCATGTCGTCTATGACGAACATCTCTGCCTGCCTCAGCATTGGGCATACGCGAAGATAAAGACTTACTCTTTGCAGACAAAGCCTTTCCTGCATGTCGATGCAGATGTCTATCTGCCTAAGCCGATACCAGAGGATATCATGAGGGCGCCGCTCATCGCACAAAACAAGGAAAGGGGAACAGAGTATTACAGACACCTGATGGATAAACTTCGGCAAGAGTCAGTCCTTGATTTGCCCAAATACTTGGAGGATGCCTTGAGAGAAGAGTCCATCAACTCTTATAACATGGGCGTGTTCGGAGGTCATGACCTCGACTTCATCCATGCGTACTGCGAGAAGGCATTTGCCCTCTGCGACGCAAACAAGGCAAAGTGTTCGGACGGCAACTTCAACCTACTCTTCGAACAGATACTCCTTGCCTGTTTGGTGCAGGAGGAAGGGCGAGCAGTCGGCACCGTCTTCCCTCAGACTTTCTGCGACAACGGCTATACCACAAAGGACTTTTGTGATCTGGACAGATATGGGCAGAAAGGCTACTTCCACCTCCTTGGCGGACACAAGAGGGACAAAGCCCTGACAGAGGCTCTCGAGGAAGTGCTCATCGCCCGTTACCCGGACTACTACAAGGTTGTCGTTTCTCTCTTCCCGCATCTTCTTCCAAGAGGTCTGACGAAGGAAACAGTCTGTCAGCTACTGATGACTCCCGACCTCAGCATCAAGCCATATTTCGACTTTCTCAGTGCAGCAGAACGTGAATGGAGCAATCTTTCCTGGGAAGAGCTGCACGAGGTGGAGCTGCGCCGCATCAAAGGGAGATACCTTTCCCTCGGCGAGGAGTGGCAGACGGCAGGGGCCGCCGTCTGCTGCAATCCTTATCTGAAATGCTTTGACGTACCGACGGGATGGGACGAAGAGGCACGACAGCTTCTGAGGAAGCGTTTGTCTATGAGGGAAGATGCTCCGCTGGAACGGGTTGCAGTCATTCCCACGCTCACATCCCGAAGGAAGAGAGAGTTCGCCCTTTATGAGTTGGAGTGGCAGGTGCTTGAACTGCTAAAAGGGCACCCAATGCGAACGTCAGATGCTCTGGTAAGCCTAACATCAAAGTCAGAAAAGATGCGACTGCTTTGGCAAAATGAATTAAGAATACTTCTTAACCAAGGACTGGTAATTACATCTTATAAATCATCTAATCATTATTAACTATGCAAAACAACAATTACAAAAAAGGTTCCAGGCCAAATCCCTACACACAAAGTGACTATATCCAAAAGTCGCAAAATCAGCAATGGGCTGGGGGCTGGGTGGAAAATCAAGATGACTTAATCTACTATTCAAGATTTCATTCATCTTATTCAGGAATATGTGCAAAAAACAGCCCAGTATCAGAGAGTTTTTATGAAGAAATGCTTTCGAATGAAACCTGGACTGGAGGCTGGGTTTCAACCCTCACAATGGGAACTAAATTTTATGATATATCGGGAACAGAGTATGATAATACTTTTGGTTCCAGAAGCAATCCATATTCGCTATCTGTGTATAATGATTTGGCACTGAGTTTATGTTGGGACGGTGGATGGATACGAGAATACGATGGCTCTCTTCGTTATGTGCAATCCATTCCAATAGCCTTGAGTTCCGGGGGCAGTGGCTTTGGAGTAGGAAGTGGCAACGGAAGTGGCAGTGGCTATGAATTAGGCAGCGACGGTTCTACTAATTCATATCCTGTCTATTCTGGGGCTTTTAGTCTTGGAAATATAATAAGTACTGATGGCTTTGATGGAACGGCATCACTTTCTTGGACAGAAGGAAATACCACAGGTCATAATGATTTGTCTATCATTGCTTGTTCAATAACGATTAGTGGAACTAGATATTACCTCACAAGTAATCACATAACATGCATGTGGGACAGAGCATACCATGTATTATTAGGTGGAAACATTGTTATTGATCATCTTGGATTTGAATATATCTATAATATATCTGGTGACTTTACTATACCACCATTTTATAGAAAAACACATTAGTGTCATCTTATAGCCTGTTTATTGAAGAAAACGAGTTTTATAATCTGATTACATAATTCGTCCTCGTTACGACGAAAGACGTAGCGAGGACACCTTTAAACACTCGAAACTCCCTTGTTAAGGTGACATTTTCAGGTATCAATTGCAATGTTTAATTACCAAAAATGAAAAAAACTTGACTTTTCCTGCTATTTGTGTAGGGACGATTGGTTTTTCTTTTATTTTTGTAAAAATTTCAAACTTTCTAATATATTATATATATGTGTAAATTGTTGAGATTACTTCTGCCAGCATTCCTCTACCTTCAATCTTTTTATGCTTTCTGCCAGCATCCACTAAAGGTGAACGTGACAAAGGCAGGTACGCTCTCCACGCTCCTGACGAAAGCTCAGCAGGACACTTGCCAGCATCTTGTCGTGACGGGCAAACTGAACTCAGCCGACATAAAGGCGCTGCGGAAGATGGCGGGGGAAGACGGACACGGAAGTCTGCATACCCTTGACCTAAAGGATGCGACAATCGTATCGAGCGACGTGCCTTACCTGACAATCCGGAATGCCGAGGAGAAAGTCGTGCCGGAACTGTCGAACGAATATGTGCATCAAACCCTGATTACAGGAGGGGGCGGTCGTGTTCCTTCGTCAGAAGCATCGTGGTATCTCAGCGACGAATATCTCCCTGTCGAAGAGTACTATGGCGGCAATCCCAACCCGGAATTGAGACATGTCAGCTTCTTCCTTCTTGGAGATACGAACAAGAAGCTGAGCGAAAGGGCGATACATCTGAACATGGCACAATGGAAGAAAATGAAAAGACAAAAGACTAAAGCCAAGGGACACTTGGTGGAGCCCGGCCAGGACGGACATTTTACTTATTTCGCCTTTACCCGCAAGAAGTTGTTCAGCAAAGATATGTTCTACCTGTGTCCGAATCTGCGCCTGATTATCATCCCTGCCAAAGGAAATCTTTATGGCGGTGTGACAATTGTCGACGACCCTATACGCTACATGGAGCAGGCGAAAGCCCTGCGCTTTAAGTAAGTGTCGTGTCCCGAAAATCCACGTGTCAATTCGGGCAAACCCTCGTGTGGATTCAATCAAATCCTCGTGTGTCTTTTGCTGTTTACTCGTGTATCGTATGCCGACGACTCATGAATGGCACGCAGCTTTGCCGGACAAAACTCCTGAAACCTCAGTGAAACAATCAATGTCTATAGATTATGTAATACCCTTTGTGGATTGTAGCGATGGGAAATGGCTCCAGGAGTACAAGAAGTATGTGTCTGACACAAGGGACTGGAGCAACAACGCCACACGTTTCCGCGACTGGGACACGCTGCGCTACCAACTGCGCAGCATTGAACGCTACATGCCCTGGATAAGGAACATATTTATCGTAATGTCTGTCTCTGAAACCCAAGTTCCCGAATGGCTGAACACACAACATGAAAGAGTACACATTGTTTGGGACTGGGAAATAGTGCCCCAAGAATATCTGCCTGTCTTTAACTCCAACGTCATTGACTTGTATATCCCTCGCATAGAAGGACTGAGCGAACATTACCTCTATGCATGCGACGATTACATCGTTATGAGGGAATTGAACCCCGAGGACTTCTTCACGGAGAATGGAATCCGACTGAAAGTGGGCCGGTACAGGTTCAAGGAGTGGACTTACTCTCGGACAATCATCAACTCGAACCATCTTATCTGCCCCGAGTATATCACCAAGGCAGAAGGTTACTATCTCATGCCTTATTGTGACCATGCCATAGTGCCGCACCTGAAGCCGGGAAACCTAAAAGTGATGGAAAAGTATCATGAAGAGATTGAAGTCTCCCTCTCACGATTCCGTGACAGCAAGAACCTCACATGGCTCATCTATCCGCTAAGCCTGATGAAGGACGGGTTGCTTCAGAACGGGAACATCAAGACATGGTTCTGTGCACTTCGTGATGAGAACAGCATCCGGAATCTGAACTTCAAAGACTGTGATGTGATAGTACTTAATGATGAATACCAAGATAATTTCTTCACTGGAAAGCCCCTGCTAATAAATCGTTTGGAAGAACTTCTGCCCGACAAATCTGTGTTTGAAAAGTAAAGCATTAAACATTATATACCCTTCCTGCAGAATATCGCTGTTAGGCTTGGACTACTTCAAAACTTTTCGTAACTTTGCACCTGCCATGAGACATTATCTCTTCTCCTTGCCACTGCTGATCTTCTCTGTGCAGTTATCCGGTCAAGAGCCTTTGGACTCTGTTTCATTTGCGGAGATGGAGGACAGCATCAGCCAGGTGTCCTTTGTCCGGATCAGGAAGCCGAAGGCGTTGCTGGACAGCATTATCCTGCAGGTCATATGCGATGCGCAGCAAGAGCCGCTTGACTGCAAGTATCAGGTGGAGACAAGGGCCACAGACTTGCACCCAAGTACTTCCAGGTGCGTGTTTCATGCCAAGGCAAACATTAGAATTAAGGCGACGGGAGAGCCAAGGGAGTTTCAATATGAGGGAACTCCCCCCCTCCAGAACCGCCACGATACGGCCAGAGTGTGTTACGACATGAGGGAGTTTTGTCTTGAGGGAGATTACATGCTGGGGCTGGTGCAGAAGGACTGCATGGATGGTGAAACTGTTCTTCAGAGCTTTGAGCATCTGATGAGTCTGCATCATATAAAGGTCTATCGCATCAGCAACGGTTTGGGCAGGGGCATCTATCGTGTCGACTTCTCTCCGAGAAAACATGTAGGTTATGCCCGGGCAGACTCAAAGTTTACTGGCACAGCGTATTTCGACAAAAAGACACTCCATCTGAAGCATATCAAGGCTGACAAGGTTTCTCCCTCCTCCTTTGACATCATGGGAAGACAGGCAAAGAAGCCTCTCTCCCACACTCACCTGGAAAACTATCGGATGAACTTCGAAGAGACCGACGGCAGGATTGTTGTCAAACAGATAGAAGACAGCATATTCGTCGACAACCAATTATCTACGACATATATAGTCAAACGACTGCCCTGATAATTTGAAAAACATATAAACATGACTTCTATGAAACATTTCCTATCAGTATTGCTCCTGCTCTGTGCGGCACAGGTGTCTGCACAGGAGCTTTCAGACTCCGTATGGTTTGGAACAGAGTTGGAAGATTCGCTCAGCTCGCTTTCCATTGTTCAGATCAAGGACCCCAAGGAACTGCTGCAAGGTATCACGGAGCAGCTCTCGCTCGACATGAAGCAGGAGCCGAAGGTCTGCAGGTACGAGGTTGAGGAGACCTACGGGACAGGGCTCTCCGCACCTTGTACGGTTAAGGGCATCGTCTCGGCAAGTGCCGGACTCAGGGTAAGGAAGGCGGAACTGGAGGGGGACTTCTCCTTCAAGGGCCGATACCGCCTCACCCCTCAGGACTCTGCCCTCACCAGGATGGTCCTGCCACAGATTCCTGAGATGAGTCCCCTCCTGCAGCACATAGAGAGCCTCTCCATGTCTGTCGGCTCGTCACTCCCAGCTGCCATCAGAAGTATGGTGGACGCATACGACGTGAAGGCATATCGCATCAGCGACGAGACGGGCAGGAGTGTCTATCGCATCGACTTCTTGCCCGGGAAGATGGAAATCACTCAGGACAACTCCTCTCTCTACTCCATGATATTCAGCGGGGTGGCATACTTCGACACCAACAGTCTGAGGCTGAAGCAGACCCGGGTGCTGAGCTACATCAATACGAGGAACCCGTGGGTCTTCATAGCCTCGGGCGGCGGTCAGGGCCTGAGTTTCTATCCCTTCTATGCCAAGATGACGTCGTATGATGCACGCAAGCTGTGCCGGATAGACTATGAGGAATACGACGGGACGCTCATCATGGGACGGTTGCAGATGAGCATCACGAAGGACAAGAAGACGGTGACGGAGGCCACAGTCCAAAGGCTCCCTCTCCAAGCCTCTCCCTTGTAGAGAGGAAGGAGACACCATTAAAATTAATTCGAATTTTTGTGGCGTTTTCTGTTACAAAACCCTGCTCTTAGCGTTATATTTAAAAAAGGATAAAAGTGAGAAATAACCCAACTCTCCTATGAAACATTTCCTATCAGTATTGCTTCTGCTCTGTGCGGCACAGGTGTCTGCACAGGAGCTGACACTACAAAGTCAGGTCAGGGATGCTGAAACGGGAGAGCCTTTGCCCTATGCCAGTATTTATGTGGATGCAGGTGGTGGGACTCTGACCAATATAGAGGGCGATTTCCGTCTGTCGGCAGGAAGCCAGGAGGTCCTGACATTCTCGCTCGTCGGTTATGAGAAGCTGAAACTGAAGGCGGCCGATGTGCCTAAGATAGTCAGGTTGCGGCCACTGGCGCGGGCTTTGAAGGAGGTCGTTGTGATACCTGTGGATGAGCAGGACGTAGTGAAGCAGGTGATAAACAACCTGAAGAAGGACTTCTCGAAGCACAAGGCCGAGAAGCAGGGCTATTTCATGCGCACATGGATGAAAAACGAGTGGGACAGCAACCTGATAGAATGCTTCATGACTGCTCTGTCGGCAGCAAACTTGCGTGAAGGGGAAACGCTTAGTGGCATATACGGCATGAACGCTGAGGGGGACTCCAGCAAGATGGGGCTTTATTTCACGAATATTCAGAAGATGACTGAAATTGGGCCCGGTGCTTTCATGAGTGACTATTGGGAAGCTGCTATCAAGCCACTTTACAGCCATTCCATGGTCCAGAAGTACTACGACATAGAACTGGAGACACTCTTCGGGAACGAAGATGAGAAGTTATACCGTATCGTCTTCAAATGGAAAGACAAGGTTCGTTCCGAATGGCATACGAGATATCTGGATGAAAGACGGCATATCATCGGGACGGCATATGTGGACGCCAGGACACTTCGCCTGTTGCGCTTCGAAGGGAATGTGGACAATGCCTATATGCTGTATAACTTTCAGCGCTATCCTAATGCCATCAAATTCCATGCCTCCTACGACTATGCGGACGGTTTCCCCGCGGTAAGCAACCTTGCCATTGAGGGAGGGAACGAATTGCTGCAATACAGGCTCCTGATGTTCAATATTCAGGATGATGATCTGCCCTACGAATCCTCTGGTCAGGTGGGGGATAACATTATCGATGTGATAGAAAATGCAGGCTACGACTCCACTCTTTGGGCTCGGTTTGATATCGTCAAACGTACTGTCGAGGAAGAGCGCATCGCTTTTGGAGAGACTCTGAGCGAAAACTTGTCGGACGAAAATCAGCCGGAAGTTACGATATCACCCGAACAGTCCGAAGAGGCAAATCCACAAGTGGAGCGTCCTGTGCCTTTCGGTAAGACTATTCCTCAGGAAATGGTGTTCGTTCATATGGACAACACATGCTACTTTCTGGGCGACACGCTTTTCTATAAGGCATACGTGCAAAGGAGCGATACGGGCAAGCCGACAAACCTGAGCGAGGTGCTCTATGTGGAACTGTTGGGGCAGGATGGCTATCTCGTGGAGCGTCAGGTTCTTCGGCTGAAGGATGGTCAGGCAAACGGCAGTTTCTGCCTTGAGGACACGCTGTATGCCGGTTTCTTTGAACTGAGGGCTTACACGCGTTGGCAGCTCAACTTTGGCAGGACGGTGCATCCCCACGACAAATTCATGCACCGATGGTTCCTCAAGAAGGCATATGCCGAGGAGTATTTCCGGGATTATGACAAGCTTTATAGCCGTGTCTTCCCCGTCTATGACAAGCCCAAGGCTCCTGGAGAATACTATCGGGACATGACGGTCAGACCGCTCAGAAGGGACTATGCACCGGAGAAGATTTCCAGGAAGCCTAAGGTCTCTCTCTTCCCCGAAGGCGGCAGCCTGATAGAAGGAGTCAGTCAGAGAGTGGCTTTTGAGGCAAAGGACGGCGAGGGGCAATATGTGGAAGGCAGGCTTCTTGTGCTGAACAGTGGAGGCGACACCTTATGCACTGCCGTGACGGAAAACCGAGGAAGAGGATGCCTGGAACTGTGTTTGCAAAGAGACGACAGGTATAGGGCGCTCTTTGAAGAGCCAGGGGGCGAGACGACAAAGGTCTCCCTTCCTGATATTCTCCCCTCTGGAGCTGCTATGAAGGTGGAACAGGATGATTCTTCCATCAAGGCAGACATACAGGTGAAAGGAGTGGAGCAAGACTCACTCATATTACTGGTGACCACATGTGGCAGGCCTCGAATGCAAATCCCTTTTGAAGGGAAGCTGCTGACGGTAAGCAAGGATTCCTTGCCGGCAGGTGTTGCTCAGCTGACACTGATAGGGAAAGGGAGCATCCTGGCAGACAGACTTGTCTTTGTCCATAAGCCCGATTTACAGAAAGCCCCCTTGCAGATAACGGGTCTGAAGCAAAGTTACGAGCCTCTTGAACAGGTGTCTTTAAAAGTACAAGGGAAGGTAAACTCCACACTCTCTGTCTCTGTCAGGGACAATGTATCAAGCGACCTCATCTACGACAATGGCAACATCATGACCGAGATGCTGCTCTCCAGTCATATCAAAGGCTTTGTCGAGAACCCCGGCTATTTCTTTGAGAAGGACGATGCAAGGCACCGTCGTCACCTCGACCTCTTGCTTATGGTGCAAGGCTGGCGACGGTTCAGCATCAACAGGCCCGAGATTGTGGAGCCTTATGAGAAGTCGCAGATGATAGTGGGCGAAGTCAACAAATACACGCCGCTGGACCAGGAGGATGGTTTCTATCTTCAGGAAAATAGCATAAAGGCAACCCTTGAATGCCCTATCCCACTCTGGGTTCACTGGCAGGCTGACTCCGTGGCTGGCAGAAACAGTACGAGCCGTTTTGGAGAGACTTATGATGTGGAGTTTCTGAATGAACCCGGTAAGCCGACGCACTTGCATACAGAATTTGTACAGCCTGGTTTTGCACCTGTATATGGAGACATGACCGTAAAGGAGAATGGCAAGTTCAGTTTTGCGGCACCACATTTCGGAGGGTATTGTCTCTTGCACTTGGCTGCGTCAAGTCCCGAGAAACTTGCAAAAGCTGACAAAAAGGACAAGAAAAAGAAAGCAAAGCAAACGGAGACGAGTAAGGGCAACGGCTGGCAGGCAGATCACCAATGGCTCATGCCCAGTGCCGACGAAAGCGCTGAATACAGCATTCGCGTGCATCGCTGCTACCCTCATTTCGTCAAGCCATACGAATACTTCCAGCAACAACTTATGCCTGACGAGGGAAACGCTCCTGAACTGGCGAAGAGCGACGGCATGACTAATCTCCGTGAAGTCAAAGTCAAGGCAAGAAGAAGAATCCTTCGAAAGGTTGACCTCACCAAACCGGCTGTTGTAATGGATGCTTACGATGCCTACAACCAACTGGTGGATGCCGGTCTGACGAGTGCCTTCTTTGCTGGTTCCTGGTCGTTCAGCGACATTCTCTGCCGCCTGCTCGTAGGCGACATGGGGCAGCAGAGGGGCAACATCAGCGCAAGCAGGAGATGGGACGGCAGAACCATTTACGTGAATAGCATACAAGTTAAGGAGGAGCAACTCAAGTACAACCATCTGGAGAACCTCGACAAAGTGTATGTCTATACCGACTACTCACCACGAAAGGAAGGAAGCTCCCAATTCTATGGTTCAAACCAGCCCGAGGTGGTTGTCGACCTCCATCGCTTCCTCGACGATGCGAAGCGTGTTACCTATAGAGACCGCTTCATTGTCCTTGACGGATACAACACCTCTGCCGAGTTCTACAGCCCCGACTACTCGCAGCAGACACCTCCTGAACCGACTGACTATCGCCGCACGCTCTATTGGAACCCCAACCTGCAGCTGGGAGAGAACGGAGAGGCAACCGTCACCTTCTACACGGGCTCCCGACAGACGACTCTTTCCGTCGAAGCCGAAGGCCAAGCCCCTGACGGCACTCTGCTCTGGAACAGGTGAATGTCTTCCAGTACTCTCCAGAGAAAACTCCAGTACTCTCGTGTGAGTACTGGAGTTTTCTCACGTAAGTACTGGCAGCATGACTGCACAGAGTCGGAACCTGCAGGCAAGAAACAAAATTATTTACGCAACAAGTACTACCTCTTTGGCTCAAGAGGTAGTGCTTGTTGAATGAGGTGGCATCACTCCTTTTACTCCGCAAGTCCACGGAGAAGATGTTGTCTAAGGAGTATAGGAGTATAGGAGTCGTTTTCGCCAGCTGACATGTATGCATCAGATACTCCTTGCCTCCTCGACTCCTTAGACCCTTCTATAGACAGGTAATAGCAGGCGCAAGTCCACGGAGAAGATGTTGTCTAAGGAGTATAGGAGTATAGGAGTAGTTTCCGCCAGCGGATATTGAGTCATCGGATACTCCTTGCCTCCTCGACTCCTTAGACCCTTCTTTAGACAGGTAATAGCAGGGTAACGCATCGCCGAAATCAGGGACCTGTTCCTCTTTGCCTGAAGAGGTAGCCCTTTTCACGCAATAAGGAGGTGTGGGGGTACACAATATAATATAATAAAACAATCATTGCTGTCCGGTAAAGTCAGTTAGGCATCTTAAGCCTGAAAGACTTTATCTTGAGGACTCCGGCTTTAGCGGACAGCAATAAAACAAAATCAGGAAAAAAGACAAAATAATCCTGCAATTCGTTTGGCTGTTCCATATTATCTTCGTATCTTTGCAGCGTCACCTGAAAAAGACAGGCGACCGACATATTAGAAAAAAGAAGCGTTGTGCTTTGATCTTGTAGATTGAAACCTAGGAAATTTCAAGTCCGGACAAGAGAAGAAGAGACAACGGTTCATGCGTTAGCGTGGACTGGTTTTGTGTCTGTATCTTCCCGGCAAGGTTTTCCTAGGACCTCAATCTGAAGATGTGGAGTATTCAGTTCCACGCTTCGCGCGTATATATACATATAGATGTACGTACGCGCGCGAAGTCGGCACAGCCCGACGAGGACAAAAGACGCAGGGAAGGAAACAACAAAACAATATTCATACAATAATCTTAAACAATCATGAAACAAATCTTACAAAACAAATTCTGGCTACGCATCTGCATGCTCGTAGCCATTCTATGCTCCGCCTTCACAGGCACAGCCCGGGCAGATTATGAAGAAGTCTATAATTTAAACTGTCCTAAGAGTACTTCTAATACTGCTTATGCTACTAATTATGATGTGACAGTAGATGGAGTGACCTGGAACGCGCCAGGTAATCAAAACTTTGACGGATATTGGCGCATAGGTGGCAAGGCTTCTTCTACATCATCTTTAGATGTAAACCGCATTATAAAAGGCAAAAATGCAATTGCCAGTGAGGTTTCTAAGATTACGATTAATCACAAAGGCGTTAGTCGTTCGGGAGTCGCAGTACCTTCTGTTACCCTTACTGTTGCATCAGATGTTGATTTTAACAACATTATTGATGAGGTTAGTGTATCACCTACAGTGTCTCAAAGCACGGATGGCTCATTTGACTTTACTCCTACGAGTTCACTGACGACATGGTCTACGAACCGCTATTATAAGTTTACCATCAATGTCACAAGTACTAGTACCTCTAATGGTGGTTTTGATTTAGCATCAATCGTCTTCTATAAGACAACTTCTGCCTCTGCTGTTGCCACAACAACAACCATTGATGCAACCGGTATCACGAATACAGACGTTTATGTTAACACTGCCGCTGGCTCTTTGTCTGCAACGGTGGTTGATGAAGATGATAATGCAATTCCTGGGGGTGCAACCGTTACTTGGAGTTCAAGTGATGAGAATGTTGCTACAGTTGCATCAGATGGTACTGTCACCCTTGTAGCCGCAGGTACAACTAATATCACAGCAAATTATGCTGGCGTGGCGAATCAATATCAGGCTTCTTCTGATACATACGAACTTACTGTTACGAGCAGTGCTCCTTATGTGCAGCCGACAGAGTTTGATATAGCCTTTAATAATACTGCTTTTGGATGTGGCACAGGCAATAATGGAGTGGAGCAATCTTTCACAACAAGTGGAACAGAGGTTGTTGCGGGATGTTCTTCAAGCGCTTCAAGTAAGACATATTACGACGCAGGACATGTTCGTTTTTATGCAGACTCTTATCTGATACTGACCGCACCAACAGGTTACAACATCACGGGAATAGTATTTACCGCAGGTGGTACTTGGAACGGTGGTATAACTCCAAATAGTGGAACCTACAATAATAATACTAAGGCCTGGACGGGTAATGCATCTTCTGTTCAATTTGACTTTACAGCCCAAAACAGAATAGCAAGTGCAGCCATCACCCTTTCAAGTGCAAGTGACATAGCCACCACCACCACAATTAGTGCGACTGGTATAACAAACACAGATGTATATGTTGGTACTGCTGCTGGTTCGCTGGCTGCCACAGTAACTGCTGGCGGTAATGCTGTTCCTGGTGCAACTGTAACTTGGAGTGGTGATGATGATGATGTTGCTACGATTGATGAAAATACAGGTGAAGTAACCCTCGTTGGTGCAGGCACAGTTACTTTCACAGCCACATATGCTGGCACAACAGGATATAGTGGTTCTTATGCTACATACGAAATGACTGTTACCAGCAGTGCTCCTTATGTGCAGCCAACGACTATTGAAATAACGCCTAATTATACCTTCTGGGGGCAATCAGCTCAATTCAGTAGCAGCACTTATGACAATCTTTCTGGGTCTAAAGATAATGTGGAGTTGGAATGGACCAGAGGAGATGGAAGTACTTATGCCAACCAAACTTCAATGCGCTTCTATAAAGATAATACTCTGACCTTTACTGCTCCAACTGGATACGAGATAAAGAGCATTGTTCTTACCATGTCTACTGCCCAAACAGACTTAGCATTCGATCCTTCTGGATATGACACGGAGACTACAACATGGAGCGGTTCTTCCGAGACTGTTACGATGTCTCGTCCTTCTAATGCTTCAAGTTATGCTACAATTTCTAAGTTTACAATCACTATTGGTCTGCCTTCTTCTGTTGCTACTCCAACTTTCTCTGTTGCTTCTGGCACTTACACAGAAACACAGAATGTGAAGGTTAGTAACTATGATAGCGACTATATATATTTCTATACCACTGACGGAACGACTCCTGATTGCGATGCAAACTTAGACCCGACGGGCACATCTGTTGCATATAACCATACTAATGGTATTAATATCTCTTCAACGACGACGCTGAAAATGATTGCCGCAGATGAAGATGGAAACAAGAGTGGTGTTGCTACAGCAGAATATACTATCAATCTGCCTTTGACAACTATTGCACAGGTAAAGGCACAAGAGAATAACACCGTAGTAACTGTTAATCTGACAGATGCTCAAGTTGTTTATGTTCATGGTAATGATATCTACATTCGTGATGCTTCTGGTGCTATTGATTTGTATTATTCAGAAATTTCAAATCTTGCAACAGGTGACATTTTCGATGCGACGTTTGTTGCTACATATACTTTATTCAAAGGTTTGCCAGAGCTGAAGACCTTCACAACAAAGAATGTCACAAAGAAAGGCAATAGTACAGTTGTTGCCAAGACTATAACCACAGCAGCAGAAGCTGAAAATCTCGTTTGTGACCTTGTTAAGTTTGAGAATGTTCAACTTGATCTAACGGAAGGTGATTACTATATCGGTGAAACGGGATTAGTTCTTTATGACAAGTTTAGTGCAGGTTATGAAAAAACGGTCGGTAAGGATGCCGATATCAGCGGTATTGTTATCCCTTATGGCAATAGCGAGCCTTATACTTATGAGATTTGTCCACGTGTAGCTGAAGACATCGTTTATCTGGAAACTTCAGAAGCTGTCAGCATATCATCAAGTTTGGGCTATAGCACATACTGCTCTGACGACAATCTCGACTTTACGGCAGTTGATGCAATCAAGGTGTTCTATGCTACTGTTGAGGGTTCAACTCTGACTTTCCATCGCATCTATAAGGTGGCTGCTGATACAGGTGTACTGCTTGTAAGTGCAGCAGGTGGTGCTGTTGCAGAAACTCATGTTCCGTTCTTTACTGGCGATGCCGATGACGTGACAGGCAATGTCTTCGTTCGCGGTGAAGGTACCGCTGTGTCCTATTATGAAACAGATCAGAACTACATCCTCTTCAACGGTGATGATGGCATTGGCTTCTACAAGGCCAGCAACAACAAGGTTGCCACGAACCGCGCTTACATCCACGTGACCAATGGCAACGGCGTGAAGGGCTTCGCCATCAACCTCGAGGATGATGCTACCTCTATAAATGAAGAATTAAGAGTGAAGAATGAAGAATTTGAGGGAGCCATCTACAATCTCGCTGGTCAGCGCATCAGCAAGATGCAAAAGGGCATCAACATCGTGAACGGTAAAAAGATAATGAAATAAATGAAGAGTGAAGAGTGAAGGATGAAGAATTTGCTACCGCCCGAATCGAGGACCAAAGCAATTGTCTTTTAACTCCTTTAACTTCCTTAACTTCTTTAACTCCAATAATAAGAAAGAGTAATGAAAAAGACATATCAAACCCCCGAGGCACTGACCGTAGTGCTCTCGATGAACAATATCATCGCCACGTCACCGCTGAATGTCACCACCGACGGTGATACAGCACCCCTGAGCGACAAGTCTGCCACCGACGGCGAAGATGCATTGGTGAAAGGCAAGAGCCTCTGGGACAGCGAATGGTAGTCCATTCATGCCAGACAGACAATCGTCGGGGCACACGATGAGAGACGTGTGACCCCGACGAATCCCGCATCGTGCAAGAGCACGACGCAAATGAAAATAGTTTTTGTTATGGAAGCCGCCGTCCGCGAGGATAGCGGCTTCTTCTTATGACCACGTCTGCCTCCTCACTCACCGTCAGGGTGTGTCCATCTCCCTGAGGACAGGAAACTTCTCGCGGAAGGACTTCTGTCGCCTGAGGTCGAGCGTCTGGGTCAGAATGCACGCCTCGCCCTCCGGACAAGCAGTCGAGAAGCCGAAGGGGTCGACCACGCAGGTGCCGCCGCTGTACTCGCAGTAGGGGTCCCGACCGATACGGTTCACGCCGAGCACAAAGCTCTGGTTCTCGATGGCTCGGGCAGCAAGCAACACGTTCCATGCATGCATCCGCACACTGGGCCATGAGGCCACGCAGATGAGCACATCATAGTCGTCTCTGTTGCGCAGCCAGAGGGGGAAACGCAGGTCGTAGCAGATGCTCAGGCGGAAGCGCACACCGCGCCACTCCACCGTGACACGCTCCTGGCCAGGCGTATAGTGCTCCGTTTCGCCACCATAGGAGAAGAGGTGGTGCTTGTCGTACCATTGAACAGCCTCTCCTAAATCCTCCCCTGAACCAAAGGTCGGCGGAAGCCAAGGGACGGACTTTATTTCTCCCTTCCCTTTAAGGAGGGGCTGGGGGTAGGCTGGTTTGACGAAGTAAAGCCTGTTCCTGTAAGAGCCGTCTTGTGCTTTGACGGCGATGCTTCCGCATACTGCGGCGTCGAGTTTGTCTGCCATCCTTTGCATCCACAGCAAGGTCTCAGCCCCTACAGCCTTTCCCCCATCCCCTTCCCTAAAGGGATGGGGAGTATCGTGGCGCAAAGCTCCCTCTCCTTTGGAGGGGTTGGGGGAGGCTATGTCCTGCGGCTCTGTGGTGACACCTGTGTCCCACATCTCGGGAAGCACATAGATGTCGCTCTTCTCAGCCGAGAGCATCAGACGTTCTGCCGTCTCGCGGTTGGCAGCTGCATCCAGCCATGCTATGTCCATCTGTACTAACGCAACCTTCATGTCTTCGTCCTTTTGTGTGCAAAAGTACAAAGAAATTAAGAATTAAGAAAGAAGAATTAAGAATTATTTCATACCTTTGCATTGGAAAAGACAACGGACAACGGACTACAGACAACAGAAAACGGGAAAAGAAATCTGTAGTCTGTGGTCTATAGTCTGTAGTCAAAATGTTTTTAATTTTTCGTTATGGATTACAAAACTTCATTGCCGGAGAATGCCTTCCGCGAGTTGCGCGAGGGCGAAGAGTACGAACCGATGATGCCCGCCGAGGGCAATCCGAGAGAGGTCAACCTATGGTCAGTCTGCTGGGGCATCGTGATGGCTGTCATCTTCAGTGCAGCCGCTGCCTACCTGGGGCTTAAGGTGGGGCAGGTCTTCGAGGCTGCCATCCCCATCACCATCATCGCCGTCGGCCTGAGCAGCGCCACGCGCAGGAAGAACAGCCTGGGCGAGAATGTCATCATCCAGAGCATCGGCGCCTGCAGCGGCGTCATTGTTGCCGGAGCCATCTTCACTTTGCCGGCACTCTACATCCTGCAGGCCAAGTACCCCGAGATGACGGTGAACTTCCTCGAGGTCTTCCTTGCAAGTCTGCTTGGAGGCATCCTCGGCATCCTCTTCCTTATTCCTTTCCGCAAGTATTTTGTGAAGGAGATGCACGGCAAGTATCCCTTCCCCGAAGCCACAGCCGGCACGCAAGTGCTCGTCAGCGGCGAGAAGGGCGGCGACCAGGCCAAGCCCTTGATGATAGCAGGTCTGCTGGGCGGACTCTATGACTTCGTTGTGGCAACCTTCGGACTGTGGCACGAGAACTTCACCAGCCGCGCTCTTCTGTGGGGCGACACGGTGGCTGAGAAGGCGAAGCTTGTGCTGAAGTGCAACACGGGCGCAGCCATCCTGGGCATGGGCTACATCGTGGGACTCAAATACGCCTTCATCATCTGCTGCGGCTCCGCACTTGTCTGGTGGGTCATCGTGCCCTGCATCGCCCTCTTCTTCCCGTCGCTCGAGGTGCAGGAGGGCATCACGGCAGCCCTGGCATCGCCCGAAGACATCTTCAAATATGCGAAGAGCATCGGCATAGGCGGCATCGCGATGGCTGGCATCATCGGCATATATAATAGCCGCAAGGTAATTGCTCAGGCAGTGAGACTGGCAGCCCCCTCTAAATCTCCCCGAGGGGAGACTTCGGGTCACTCCCCTTTGGGGGAGACGGAGGGGGGCTGTCGCACGCAGCAGGACCTGCCGATGCGCTTCGTCACCTTCGGCATCATCCTGGCTCTCGTGCTGACCTTCCTCTTCTTCCACCTTGATGTGATGGGCGGGAACTGGGTCTTCAGCATTGTTGCCATTCTTGTCGTGAGCGTCATCACTTTCCTCTTCACCACTGTGGCCGCAAACGCCATCGCCATCGTAGGCACCAATCCCGTGAGCGGCATGACGCTGATGACGCTCATCGTTGCCTCCGTCATCATGGTAGCCGTGGGATTGAGCGGCACGAGCGGCATGGTGGCAGCCCTCATCATGGGCGGCGTGGTCTGCACAGCCCTTTCGATGGCAGGCGGCTTCGTCACCGACCTGAAGATTGGCTATTGGCTTGGCTCTACGCCTCGCAAGCAGGAGACGTGGAAGTTCCTCGGCACGCTGGTCAGCGCAGCCACCGTGGCCGGCGTCATCATGATACTGAACAAGACCTATGGCTTTACTGACGGAACGCTCTCAGCCCCCCAAGCGAACGCCATGGCAGCAGTCATCGAGCCTTTGATGAGCGGCAACGGGGCACCTTGGCTGCTCTACGGCATCGGTGCCCTCATTGCACTTGTGCTGAATGCCTTCGGTGTGTCGGCCCTCGCCTTTGCCCTCGGCATGTTCATTCCCTTGGAGCTCAACCTGCCGCTGCTCGTTGGCGGCGCCATCAACTGGTTCGTTACGACTCGCAGCAAAGACCAAGCCGTCAACACAGCCCGTGGCGAACGCGGCACATTGCTGGCCAGCGGCTTCATAGCAGGCGGCGCTCTGATGGGCGTACTCAGTGCAGCCCTGAAGTGGCAGAACGTCAGCTTCGACTACGCCGCCTGGTGGCAGAACCCCTCTTCCGAACTGCTCAGCCTCGGCATGTACTGCATCCTTATTATATATATGGTACGTGCGTCTATGCGCGCGAAAGCATAAAAAAGAAAAAAAAGTGTACCTTGTGCATTGTAATTCAAAAGAAAGTTGTACCTTTGCGCCGCCGTTACGAGTTAGCGGCACATTTCAAACCTATTAAAAGTTCTAATTTAAATTATGGCAACAAAAATCAGATTGCAGCGTCACGGCCGTAAAGGCTATGCTTTCTACAGCATCGTGATCGCTGATGTAAGAGCACCGCGTGACGGTAAGTTTACAGAGAAGATTGGTACGTACAATCCGAACACCAATCCTGCCACTGTAGATTTGAAATTCGATCGTGCCCTGTACTGGGTAGAGTGTGGCGCACAGCCCACCGACACGGTTCGCAACATCCTGTCCGGCGAAGGTGTTTATCTCATGAAACACCTGCGTGGTGGTGTTAAGAAGGGCGCTTTTGACGAAGCAGCATGCCAGGCAAAGTTTGACGCTTGGAAGGCTGACAAGCAGAAGGGCTTGAGTCAGGTGACGGCTAAGAACGAGGCCGACAAGAAGGCAGCTGCTGCTGCTAAGCTTGAGGCTGAGAAGAAGGCCAACGCAGAGATCGCTAAGAAGGTAGCAGACAAGAAGGCTGCTGAAGCTGTCGCAAAGGCAGAAGCAGAGGCAGAAGCTAAGGCTGAGGAAGCAGCAGAAGAAGCTGCAGCCGCTCCCGAAGCAGAAGCAGAAGCTGCACCAGCCGCTGAGGAACAGGCAACTGAAACTCCCGCAGAGGCTTAAAATCAATCACAAACCATTATTTCAATTAGACTTTTTCCAACCAACCAAAACGAAGGGCGTTGCCGTGAGGCAATGCCCTTCAATATTTTTATGCCGGCCCATTCGCAGATGCATTAGCATGCGTCGACCAAAGTATTAGTATTCTTCGACCAAAGTATTAGTATTCTCCGGCCAAAGTATTAGCATTCTCCGGCCAAAGTATTAGCATGCGTTGGCTCTTCCCTTATAGGGCGTCAGACGATGCCTCTGTGTGGTATGCGTTCAGAGCCTCGATGACGCGCTCTGTCTCTGCCTCTGTCATCACGGGCGACATCGGGAGCGACAGGATTTCGCGGTGGATGCTTTCGCTGACGGGGAACGAGAGGTCGTTCCATTCGCTGTAGGCCTGCTGCCGGTGCGGCGGGACGGGATAGTGCACCATCGTCTCGATGCCTGCCCGCGAAAGGTATTCGCGCAGATGATTACGCTCGGAGGTTCGCACGGGATAGACGTGCCAGACGTTCTCCTCAGCGTTGGCAGGCATCTGAGGCAGCGTGATAAGCGGGTTCCTGATGCCCTCTGTATAGGCCAGCGCAACCTTCCGGCGTGCCTCGTTGTCCGCATCCAATCGCTTCAGCTTCAGACACAACACGGCTGCCTGAATCTCGTCCATGCGGCTGTTCAAGCCCTTCATCTCGTTGAGGTACTTCTCCTTGCTGCCATAGTTCGACATGGCCCGCACGCAGTCGGCCAAGGCTTCGTCGTCGGTCGTAATACAGCCCGCGTCGCCGAGAGCCCCGATGTTCTTGCCGGGATAGAAGCTGAAGCCGGCCGCATCGCCGAGATGACCCGTCCGGACACCCTTATAGAGCGCACCCTGAGCCTGAGCCACATCCTCGATGACCTTCAGATTGTGTCGCCTGGCCACCTCCATGATGGGCTGCATGTCGCACACACGACCATAGAGATGAACCGCCATGATGGCCCGCGTCCGCTCGGTGATGAGGGGCTCGATGCCGTCGGGATTGATGAGATAATCCTCCAGGCGAGGCTCGCAAAGCACAGGCTTCAGACCGGCTCGGCTGACGGCCAAGATGCTGGCAATGTAGGTGTTGGACGGTACAATGACTTCGGCATCGTCGGCCCAACCGAGCATCCGCTTGTAGGCAGTCAGTATCATCGTCAAGGCATCCAGGCAATTTCCCGTCGGCACACAATACTTGCTGCCACAGAACTCTGCAAACGCCTTGCTGAAACGCTTGTTCTCTTCGCCCAGCAAGTACCATCCGCCTTGCACCACACGGGCAACTTCCTTCGTCAGCTCCGGCTCGAAAGAGGCCGAGATGCGCTGAAGGTCGAGGTAGGGAACAGACCCCTCTAAATCTCCCTTTAAAGGGAAAGACCCTCCCAGACCCTCCCTTAAAGGGAGGGAGTCCTCCCCCTTTAAGGGGGAGTTAGAGAGGGTCTGGGAGTTAGAGAGGGTCTGGAGGCTAAGGTTTATCTCATACGTATCATAGCAGACCGCCCTGCCTCCGAAGCCTTCCTTCTGGTGGATAAGCCCCTCGTTCAGGTAGCGACCCTCGTCCTCGTTGGATGTTCCGAGGTCGAGATAGTCGTACTGCTTATAGCGCTCATTGATGAGATGGCGGAACAGGAGGTCGAGTGCCCCATGTGCCCTCCCCTCCTCGCCACTGGCAATATACTGCACATGCGCCACTTTGCGGCATTCGAAGATGACTACTCCTGCCACGATGCGCTTCTCGTGCCTGACGATGTAGAGCCGGATATTCTTAGGGAACTGGCTCATCAAGAGCAGAATCTCCTGCAGAGAATGCGTGGGCCGAGCGTTGTGATACTTCATCAAGACCTCCTCCAAAAGCGCCCAATACTCCCGCAGCGTCTCGGTGTCTCCCTCCGTCATGCGGTCGATGTAGAAACCATTATCCACCGCCTTTCGTGCCTGACGTATGCGAAGCGTCGACATCTTCATCGGGTTCTGCATCGAGACACAAGTGCTCACCAGCCGTCGGGTCAGCCTGGCACCGGCACGGTACAGCGCATAAAGGTCTTCGCCAGAGGGGATGCTACTATATATATAAGGTATAGGCTTATAGACGAGACGCTCTGCCTGCATCATGTCGCGATAGTACTGCACGATGGCCTGCATCATGTCCAGCACCTCCTTCTGCGTCACCTCGGGCAAGACAAGCAGTCCGCCGTAGGTCAGACCCTGATGGGAACAGACCGTCCGCTGCTCCTTGTCCCAGTTTGCAGGGAAGACCGCCACAAGGTCCTTCGTCGTGAGGCTCTTCTCCTTGAACTCCTCGTCCGGCGAAATGCCCGAATAGATGAGCAGGGAACAGTCGAAGAAGCGGTCACTGTGGTAGTCCATGAAACCACGCTTGAGCAGGAATGTGCCGTTCTTCGACATATCGACGAACGCATCCCACGTCTCCCTCCGGTTTATGGAATAAGGTATAATGGTCATTCCTTTATCAGTCTTTTGAATTCCTCGTAATCGTGAATGTAGTCCTCCGCACGATACTCCTCCGAAGCAAGGCTGATGCAAGCCGCACCCTTCGTGAAGTTCATTAGCCTGCACCACACCAAGGGCGGTATGAAGACACCCTGGCTGGGGTCGTCCATGTGCAGCACCATCTGGGTCTCACCATCGTCGATTTCAATGTCGAAACTGCCTCCAATGGGGAACAGCACCATCTGGCAAGACCGGTGAGCATGGTCGCCTCGCATGTTGTCACCATGGATGTCGTACGTCCAAAAGACACGTCTGATGGGAAACGGAATGTGACGTTCCGCCTCTCCGAAAGCCAAGCTGCCCCGCTCGTCGGAGACATTAGGAAGCCTGACAATATAGCACCCTTTCGGGAGCAAAGATGAAGAATTAGGACTCATTCGCTATGATTTTCTGCACAAAGTTACAAAAAAATCCCGAAATGTTTGCTTAGTTCATAAAAAAACTCTACCTTTGCATCCGCAACAAGAGAAAGAAGGCGGTTTTTCACCACCTCAGGCTCTTAATACTGGAAGGAAGTTTGGGTGAGTGGCTGAAACCACCAGTTTGCTAAACTGACGTGCGGGTTACCGTACCGGGGGTTCGAATCCCCCAGCTTCCGCAAATTGACGAGGAACGGAAGAACGAGTAAAATCGTAAATCGTCAAATAGTAAATAAGAATGGCGCTTTCGTCTAGCGGCTAGGACACATGCCTCTCACGCATGGAACACGGGTTCGATTCCCGTAGGCGCTACTAAAAAGGACCTCACAGATTGTTCTGCGAGGTCCTTTTTTTATTGCCTGCCTGCTATAGAGCGGCAGGGGCGCTGGGACGACGACGCTACCATTCGCCGTCGCCCCAGATATCGTCGCCACCGGCGTGTTCCTTGACATCACCCTCCACGCCATCCTCAAGGTCAGAAACCTTGCCGGCATTGGAGAGAACCAGAACAAACGTATCGCCCTGTGCGATGTCAACCCTCATGATTGGAGAAATATAGTCCTTTTTCATAGTTCCTTGTTTACTTTATTACCTTACGTCCATTCTGGATATACACGCCTTTTGGTAACTTGCGATTTACGACTTGACCGGCAAAATTATAGATGGCACCCTCAAATTCTTCATTCTTCATTCTTAATTCTTCATTCATTGAGGTTGCATCGTCCTCGCCAATCACAAACAGCTTGACGCCTGCCGGTTCGTCTTCACCCTCAGGCACGTCGGTCAGGTCAATCCATCCCTTGCCTGCTCCTGCATAGGCATGATTCTCGACATCAACGTAGTAGAGGTGGTTGTCCTTGAGCATAAATACTCCTACAGGCATGGCAGTATGCTCGAAGACGCCCGTCACACCGGTACCGCTCTTGGCTGCCGGCACGGGCGTATCTACCTCATAGCCTGTCACGTAGGTGACGTCAATCTTGTCGGCCGTAGCTTGATAGATATAAGCCTCGCCTGCCGTCAGCTCGCCTGCCTCCTCCAGAGTGATATGGTTCAGAGTGCCTTCCTCGAGGACCTGCGATGCCACTTTGTAGAACTTGGCTCCCGTGACGTTCATCACCTCATAAGGCAGGCAGGCGGTGCCATAGTTGCCTTCTGTGAGGCCTTCACGGATGGTCTGAGAAGTCGTACCGCTGATGCCGTCGCTCTCGATGGCAGGTAGGATGCCCTTCGTCCAGATGAGTGCCAGGCGGCGTGCTCCTTCGGCATTGGGATGCAGGTAGTATGCGCCAACGGCATTGGCAGAGGTCTCGGGCGTGAAGAGTTCTGTCTTCTCGGCGAAGACGTCCCATGTGTTGCGGTCGCCTGCAAAGACGTTGTCGTACTCCCCTGTCACTTCATCGATGACGTCGTAGTAGCTGTGGAGCAGAGCCTGACCGTCTGCGGTGAACTCGGAAGCACTGGTGTAGGTGTTGTCGCTGTACCAAGGCGGATAGTTGATGATAATCTTGCAGCTGGGGAACTCTGCGGTCAGCTTGCCGACGAGTGCCTCCAGGTTGGCCTTGTAGGTGGCCTTGCTGTAGCGCTCCTTGGAGCTGTTCCTCTTGCTGTCGTTCGTGCCGAGCTGGATGCTGAAGTAGAGGCGTCCGCCATTACGGCTCAGCCGGGTGGCATTGCTTACGACGTTGGTGTAGCAGCTCTGCTTGTCGTCGAGGAAGTCCTGTGTGGAATAGCCCGACACGCCGCCGTTGTAGACGTGCGTCGTGACGCCCGTGGCTGCCTCCACAAGGTTGCCCGTCACGACGGGCGGTGCCTGTGTGGAGCGGTCGGCAAGCGTTGCGCCGTAGGTGATGCTGTTGCCGATGAACACGAGGTTGATGTCAGCGTACCGTCTGCTTTGACGTAATAGGTCGTGCCGCCGACGTTGGTCGAGATGCGATACTTCTCGCAGTCCTCGATAGCTTGGCCTGCCGCCTCCATCTCTTCGAGCGTCTTGGTCGTGCCACCGGTCAGTGTTCCTGCGTTCCAGCAGTTCTTCATCGTGCAGTTCTCGGGCGAGAATACCTTGCCGCAGAGGGTACGGACGTCACTCTCCGAGCCGCCCGTCACGTTGCCCGTGTTGCAACTGTTGAAGACGTTCACGATGGTGCCGGCACCCGCCTGTCCGAGCAGACTGCCGACGTTGTTGCCGGTGGCTGTAATAGCTCCCGAGTTGGAACACTCCTCGATGGTGAGCGTCTTGCTTTCCTTGTTGCTGAGCCAGCCCAGGATGCCTGCCGTATTGGAGTTGCCGCTGCTGTTGGCCTTGCCTGTGATGTTGCCTTCGTTGCTGCACTTCTTGATGGTGATGACGGCATACGCTTCCGCACGACACGTCGCTACGATGCCGGCGACCTGTGCCAGGCTGCCTGTACACTCGATGTCTCCTGTGTTGTGACAGTTCGTCAGGACGGTCGAACTGCTTGAGGTGTCGCCAAGGATGCCTGCCACATTACCTTTCGTGGATGTGATGTCGGCCGTATTGGTGCAGCCGGTCAGCGTCGCCGTACCTGCCGAGACGTTTCCGACGAAGCCGCCCACACGGTCATGAGAGGCGGAGACTTCTGTTAAACTGTGTTAATATCCTACTTTTCTGCAAAATCACCTTTCCGTTTGTTCGCACAGTTGCGCATATTATAGGAATATCTTCCCCTGTTTGGGGCTGTTGCACCGAAAGAAGGAGGCTGGCACTTCGCCCTTCCGCTCCAAGACCAGAGACCCTCTCCAACCCCACAAAAATGGAGTCTTACGACTAAAGATTGACAGACATAATTAGCGGTTTCCTATGACCCTGTTTTCCAATCGCTTGCATAAAGCCGTAAAATCGACGTGCCGATTTGCTCAAATCGACGTGCCGATTTACTCAAATCGACGTGCCGATTTCTTCATATCAACGTGTCGATTTCTTCACATCGACGTGTCGATTTTCTTCATAGGGACGTGTCCTTGTTTTATTTCTTACCACGAACCAGCACGAACCAGCACGAATTATTTCTTTCCACTTCATCAAGGGCGCAGCCTTTCGTGAAATTCGTGAAATTCGTGGTCAGAGAAATCCAACCGTGCAATTCGTGGTTGAGTTGTTATAAGGCAATATCGTTGACTTCGTCGGGCTAAAGCTTCAATGTTTAATAAATTTTTCGTACCTTTGCCGAAAATAACAACCTATGGAGCATAACAACGAGCTGCGCACGGCGTGGGATTTCGTGGAGAACACGGGGCAGAGCATCTTCCTGACGGGCAAGGCGGGGACGGGCAAGACGACGTTCCTCAGGACAGTGGTGGAGCGGTCGCGCAAGCGGTCGGTGGTGGTGGCGCCGACGGGCGTGGCGGCCATCAACGCGGGCGGCATGACCATCCACTCCTTCTTCCAGCTGCCCCTCTCGCCCTTCGTGCCGGGAGCTAAGGTGGAGAGCAAGTTCGACTTCAGCCAGGAGAAGCGCAAGATCATCTCTTCCATCGACCTGCTCATCATCGACGAGATCTCCATGGTACGTGCTGACCTGCTGGACGCCATCGACGCGGTGCTGCGTCGCTTCGGCGACCACTTCAAGCCCTTCGGCGGCGTGCAACTGCTCATGATTGGCGACCTGGGACAGCTCACGCCTGTCGTCACGCCCGAGGAGGAACAGCTGCTCCGAGCCTACTACGACACGCCTTACTTCTTCGGCTCGAAGGCTCTGGCCGGCATCGACTATGTCACCATCCAGCTCGAACACGTCTATCGGCAGCAGGACCAGTCGTTCATCGACCTGCTGAGCGAGATACGCAGCGGCCACCCCTCGGCCGAGGCGCTCCAATGCCTCAACAGCAGGGTCGGGACTCCCAAAGAGATGGCCATCCGCCTCACCACCCACAACCTGCTTGCAAATCGCTACAACGAGCAGGAACTGCAGAAGCTGCCCGGCACGCCCTGCCAGTTCAAGGCCGAGGTGAAGGGCACCTTCCCCGACTACGCCTACCCGACCGCCGAGACGCTCGTGCTGAAGAAAGGCGCACAGGTGATGTTCGTCAAGAACGACCCCTCGGGCGAACACCTCTACTACAACGGACGCATCGGCCGCGTCACGGACGTCAGCCCCTCCGGCATCGCTGTCCTCTGCGAAGGCGACAGCAGTCCCATCGACGTGGAACCGCTCGACTGGGAGAACACACGCTATACGCTCAACGAGCAGACGCGCGAGATAGTGGCCGAGGTGCAGGGCATCTTCCGCCAGTACCCGCTGCGGCTGGCCTGGGCCATCACCATCCACAAGAGCCAAGGCCTCACCTTCGACCGCGCCATCATCGATGCCGGCCAGTCCTTTGCCCCCGGACAAGTCTATGTCGCCCTGAGCCGCTGCCGCACGCTCGAAGGGCTCACCCTGGCCACGCCCCTCACGGCGGAAGCCATCAAGAACGACCAGCGCGTCGATGCCTACATAGCCCGGCAAGGCACGGCCGCCAGCGAAAGCATCAGACAGCTGCCGCGCCTCAAGCAAGAATACGAGCGGCATCTCCTGCTGCAGCTGTTCGACTTCCGACAGCTCCTCTCGCAGCAAGAGTCGATGATGCGCATCTTCTCGGAGTTCTTCTACCACAGCCAGCCACAGCTCCGCCTGCTGCACGACCAGGCACTCCGCGGACTCCGGCAGGACGTAGTGGAGGTGGCAGGGAAATGGCAACAGCTGATTCAGCAGCAGACCATCGACGGTCTGCACGACACGGCCTTCCGCCAGCGCATCGGCCGCAGTGCCGAATACTTCTCAGACAAGCTTGAGGCACTCCTCAGCAAGCCCCTCCAGCTCACGGGGAAAGTGGAGACAGGCAACAAGCAGGTCGCCCGACGGCTGGCAAACACACTCGCCGGAGAGCGTCAGTCATATCTCTCCCGACGTTACCTGCTCAACAGGATAGCCGACGAAGGCTTCAGCGTAGAGACCTATCTCAAGGAGAAGCAGGCCTCGATGCTCGACGCCATCGACGAGACCTCCCTCAAGCCTCGCCGCAGAGCCAAGGCAAAGAAGGAGAAGGTGAAGGTGGAAAAGCCAAAGACCCACGAGATAAGCCTCCAGATGTACCGCCAGGGCATGAAGCCCGACATGATAGCACACGAGCGCAACCTCACCCTCAGCACCGTCTTCGGCCACCTCTCCCGCTACATCGACAGCGGTCAGGTCAGCCTCGACGACCTCGTGCCGCCCGCCCACCAAAAGGGCATCATGGACATCATCCGCAAGCTCGGCCCCACCGCCACCGCCACCGCCATCATATCCCTCTGTCCGCCCGACATCACCTACGACGAAATCCGCCTCATCCTCTCCCACCGATAAATAAGGACCCCTGACTGAAATAGTTAGTTTACGCATTGTTTACGCAACTCCAGACCTATACTCGCAAGGTTTAAAAATCCAGCAAAATATTGGGAATAATGGCATCAATCTTCCCTCTATTCGATTTCAATCTGGATAGGGCACAGATTTTTGCCCGTTTCGCT